>Ga0228710_1002289_pt1 | contig 30046 bp, 14 predicted proteins | sample MedpolnodulmetaG_FD_177995 | JGI IMG/M metagenome (GOLD analysis project Ga0228710, IMG submission 177995) | Root nodule microbial communities from Medicago polymorpha collected in Santa Monica, California, United States - pink nodules | ecosystem: Host-associated > Plants > Roots > Nodule...
GTATATAGCAATTTTGTTACTCATGCACCGCCAAAGATAACTAACATTACAATTAAAATATATGTTTTGAAAAAGTGGATCCAGAGAGAATCGAAGGAGGTTACATAAATTCATAAGCTCCTTATTAAGTCAGAGGGTAAGCTGAAAATTTAGGCTTATTAAAATATGGCATAAGCAGCTTATGAAACTATGATAAGCTATTTTTATTTATTTACCCAAACACCTTTAAAAAAGCTTATGGGAGTAGATAAGCCCACATAAGCTCAAAATAAGCCAATCCAAACAGGCCCATATTCTCAATATTTTGAAAGAAAACAAGAAGTCAAATTACTTGATCATGCGTGACAAAAAAAATCAATGGAACCGAATATAAATGTCAACAAATAAAAAGGGACGTTTAAGAAACATCTCGTCTAGTCTAGTGTTAGAAAATGTATTACTACTACTTTTTCTATAAAAATTTTGATCATCAACTACAAGACATTTGTGGCACAGGCTGGATCAAGAGAAGCATGGTCCAATACACTTACTGGAAATGCAAAACCTATGTGATTTTGAAATTACTATATGGCGACATCCCACATGACCTTCTTAAATTTTCTCTTCTTCCAATTCTACCTAACTTTCTGATACCCTTCAACTTATTAAAGACTTCCCATGCATTCTCGACACTTGACAACTCTTTACTACTTTCACTTGCTATCTTTTATTGCTCTCAACTGTCCACTATACCTTTTCCACTATTATATAACACACCGTTTGTGCATGCAATCTACAACATCATATCAAGTTTTTCCTACTGAAAAACCGAAACTAAGTGTTCAAAAGGTAAGTAAGATGGAAAAGGTGAGTACAATTCTTTTGTTTGCTGTACTAGTTGTAGTGCATGCAAGTGCAGCACGTACTGTTCCAAATGGAGAAGGTGGCCATGAAGAAAAGATGGGTGAGGTGCATGCAAATCTTCCAGCACATGCAGTAAGTTCAACTGGTAAGGGTGTTGATGACAAGAAGAATTTCTTGGTTGGTGGTGTTGGTGGATTTGCAGGTGGCTTTGCTGGGATAGGTGGGGTTGGTGGTGGAATTGGGAAGGTTGGTGGAATTGGTGGTGGCATTGGAGGTGGAATTGGAAAACTTGGTGGGATTGGTGGTGGGATAGGTGGTGGAATAGGAAAGTTTGGTGGGATTGGGGGTGGAGCTGGAATTGGTGGTTACCATGGTATTGGTGGTGGTATTGGGAAGTTTGGTGGGATAGGTGGTGGAATAGGAAAGTTTGGTGGCATTGGTGGTGGTGCTGGAATTGGTGGCTTCCATGGGATTGGTGGTGGAGCTGGAATTATCGGTGCTCACCATGGCATTGTTGGTGGAGCTGGTATCGGTGGCGTTCATGGGATTGGTGGTGCTGCTGGAATTGGTGGGCTTGGTGGTGCAGCTGGAATTGGTGGCTTCCATGGGATTGGTGGTGGGGTTGGAGTTCTTGGTGGTCACCATGGAATTGGAGGGTTAGGCGGTGTTGGGGGTTTAGGTGGAGTTGGTGGTGGTGTTGGAGGTCTTGGTGGGGCTGGAGGAGTGGGAGGTTTGGGTGGAGCTGGAGGAGTAGGAGGCATAGGTGGCGCCGGTGGTGGTGTTGGCGGCTTGGGTGGTGGTGGTGGAGGTTTAGGTGGTGGTAGTGGTGTTGGAGGCTTGGGTGGTGCCGGAGGAGTTGGAGGCATAGGTGGTACCGGAGGAGTTGGAGGTGTGGGTGGTACCGGTGGTGCCGGAGGCTTAGGTGGTGGTAGTGGTGGTTTGGGTGGTGGTACTAGTGGTTTGGATTGCGGTGGTGGCCTTCACCCTTGTCCTTGATTATATTTAATTTGATGTTTTGCATGCATGTTGTTGTATTTATTTATTGTGCTGCCAACTCAATATTGCTTTAGTTTAGATAGTCTTAGGTTTTGAGTCAAAAAGAAGGCAGTCTTAGGTTTAATTTAATTAGCACCTTCCTTTACTAGAAATTTATTAATGTTTCAGTTTCTAGTTTCAAATGTTGTTGTCTTGTCTAATCAATTTAGGGTTTTGAAGTTCTTGTCAATCATGCATCGATGATCAATTTATTGTTATTCTTAGTTTGTAACCCAACTCTTGTATTACTATCGCATTCTATCATCTTATTATTTAGTTTTGTAGCTACCTTTCAAGTTCTTATCGTATTGGCAGCCTTAATCATCTGTCCATGCTAATGCACATTTTTACTCTAGATTGTTTCAATTTAATTATATGTCGTGCTATCGCAATAATATGCTAGTGCAAAAACTATCACGACTGTGGCACAAAATAGTGATTGGTAGTATAAGCATTTTTTTTACTATGATAATACAAGCATACTTGTTTACCACTCTAGTTAATAAAATGAGGTGACAATTTTGAAATTAATTGAAACTTTGTAAGTGCGATAATCAAGTTAAGATTGACGAAAACAAATTCAAAAAAGCAATAAATATGGTCAAAGATAAATCTGAAAAAACAATAAAAACAAAATATCAACGAAATCTTAATTAATGTCATTGGCCATATATTTTGCTATTTGGGAAGGTAAGACAAGAAGTTACTAGAGGCAAATTGCTACTAATCATATTCATTGTAATACGAGTGAAAATAAAAAAACTAAAGTAGCATAAGCTAATATTTTACGTGGCGATGATTTTAGCTAATGGATCAATCAAATGGTGGAAAATATTTTCACCTGGTCAAAGTTCAAGAAATTAACCGTTAGTATGTAGCAAATATGCCTAAATTGGTATTCGATTGTTTGAGTTGGAATATTACCAAAATGAAGGAGATATATGGGAGAAGACAACACACGTTTCTTTCTGATTTATACTCATTATTTAGTGAGGTAACAATTTATATAATAAGTTGAGTGTGAAAATATAGAATAAGTCCTCGTAAGCATATCTTAGTTAGTATGGATAATGCATAATTTATGTAAGATTTGGGATTCAAATCCTAGCCAAAAAAAAAATAGAATAAATAAATCGCTATCAATGTGTAAATAATGTGGATTTAGCTATAATATGTTTGTAAATAATGTGGATTTAGCTATAACATGTTTGTAGTGTAACATGTTTTGTTATAATTTTTTTAACAAAACTAGCAACAAACCCGTGCTAACGTGCTCCGCACGGGCTAATTTGAAGCGGGGGTTATGCATCAAAGTGTATTAAATACTATATGAATTGAGAAGAAAAAAAAAACTATTGATAAAACCGACCTTAATAAAAAAAGGGAAAATTACATTGAATTTCCTTGAGATTTTCTTAAATGATACAAGAGCTCATTCTAATTTTCCAAACACATGAATATCCCCTCATCTAAGTGAAAAATGAAAAGAAAAAATGGTCGAAAATTAAGTGAGTTCATACTCGTATGAAGAAGTTAATTGCAAAAAAAAAATGAAATTAACAAAGTTTAAACCATGTTAAAAAAAAAAGGGAGTTTAGTGTTTAGTTAAAAAGTAGAGCAGATGTTTGTGTTATTTAAGAAGACCTTAATGAAGGTCAGTGTAATTTGTCCATTATTTTTATTAAAGAGTAATTTGCCGATGATAAAATCATTGAAATAGTTGTTATTAAATATTATAAAGTGGTAAAATAAAAATATTAAAAAATATTAAAAATAATTAAGATTTTGTTATGAGTCTCGTGTATGAATTGTACAACTATATTGTTTAACCTTAATTACATTTTTGGTCCTCGAATTTTAACCAACTCACAAAACCGGTCATCTCTTTTTAAAATCGAACAAAACCGCCACTATACTACCATTATTTTTGCAATTTTGGTCATAACCCCTATTATGCCCTTCAAAAACGCTGATATGTCCATTTTTTAGTGATGTCGTCAAAATAGCTCCTACGTGGCAATTTCCACTGGAAAAAAGTCATTAACTTTTTCATAAAATTTAGTTTTAAAATTTGAAAAACATTTTAAGAAAAAAGAAGAAACGTATGATAGAAAATCAAATTAGGCATTTATATGAATCCTAAAGCCCCAAATCTTCTTTCTCACCATCTTTCTCAATTCGTCACTGCACTACTGTTTGCCATCAAAAAATGATTAAGTGTTTAGGGTTTCAAGAGGTTTGTGAATCTAGGGTTTGAATACACGAAAGCCAATCGATTGCCGATTTTGATTTTGGGGTTTCAGTTCATGAAAGAGGAAACAAAAGAGGGAAATTTAAATTTTAAATACACAAAACCCAATTGATTACGATTTTGTGGTTCCTTAAGACAAATGGGAAACAATTTTGAACTGGAACAACCGAAGAAGAAGAACTGGAAACAGATTTGCGATTTGTTAAAGGAAAAGTGTGTGTTAAAGTGATTTTCAGTACTGCATAATTTGCTATTGCATTTGTTGAAGAAAAACTTGAAATGGATTTGCTTTATGTTATAGTCCAGAAGAAGAAAAATCGTTGAAGAAAAAATGGAAACTGGAAACTGAAACTGGAACAACTGTTGAACAAAAAATGGAAATGGATTTGCATTTGTTGAATTCAACAGAAGAAGAAAAATATTTGTTTTTTAAACCAAATAGAAAATATAATAAATAAAAACAAACAGATACAAAGAGTGGGGGACATTTGACCTGACACAAGAATAACCGAAACGGAAATACAACGTGATAAAACTGCCCAAGTGGTACAACTCTAATCTATCCTAACAAAAATACACTAATCACTTGCGCTACCCAGCGAACCGGCGTACGGGCGCGAAACCAGGTAACAAAAAAAGCGTGAAAAGTGGACACCCGCAAGAAAAATATGGAATAGATCGAAAATGGTGAAATTGAACCAGAAAACGATGAAGAAGAAGATGGAATTGAGCGAAAATGGAGGAAGAATGACACTGGAATTGAATCTGGATGGATTGGAAATAGATTTGGGAATTAGGGTTTTATTTTTCTCTTAATTTCATTTTAACTTCTTTCAATTTGTTTTTGTTTTAATTTCTGAAATGTTTTAAATTGTTTTCTAAATTAATTTTTTTCATGACATGTTAATGTCATTTTCAGAGTTGGCAATGCCACATGGATGTTCCTTTGTCATGTCAGCGTTTTTTGAGGGTATAATGAGGGTTATGACCAAAATCACGAAAATAATGGTAGTATAGTGGCAACTTTGTTCGGTTTTAAAAATAGAGGGTAAGTTTCGTGAGTTGGTTAAAATATGAGGACCAAAAGTGCAATTAAACCCATTATTTAGTGACTCTTTTATCATTTTTTCCAATGTTTTTTATAGTAATATTTCTAAAAGATATAATAATTAATAATCTACAACAATAAAAAAAATATTATTTCATAGTATGACATGGTGCCAAACATGTTGAGATCTGTAGGTTTCAAGGTAGATTGTTTGCCTACATTCTGGTTCTTCAAGCTCAATAAAACTAATTAATGTTATATAATTGAAAAACTAAAGTTTTTTTTAAACTAAGTTTTTTCCTTAAAAAAAAGTTTTGTCGCGTCATTTTTCGGAAGTCAAGCTATTTGATTAGCATTTGACTCACTTTTTTATTTCACGACTGAACTTTTAATTTTTAAAGAAAGTGGAAAAAAGTTCAAATTACCACCTTGAAAAGATTTTGGGTTCGGACGTTAGTTATATTTAGGGAAGGTGTTAGCACCCTAAATATTCGTAGTACTCTACGAGAACCTCTTGATTTTATTTAATTTTTGGCTATAACTTGCTTTGCTTAAAAAGAAGGAATTAAATGGTGATTAAAAGAAAAAAGGAACATTTTATTTACATTTTTTATTGATTTGGAAGGACGAGTGTCCTTTGCCTACGTGCCCATGAGAGATCAAAAGCTCGTAGTTCAGGGTAAAAATTACCGTTTGATTTGTTTTGTATTTTTTATTAGTTTTGATAAAGTTTAAAATAAAAGGCCAAGCAGCAAATAAGAAATTGGTTTGTGTTTTTTAATATTAAAAGAAAATAGACTCAAGATATAATTAAAATGATTAAAATTTGATTAAGAAAATAAGATAAAAATGGGATCACTTGATTGAAAATCAAGATTTGTTATTGTTATGAAAATGATTTTTTTTTTAATTTTGATTATTTGCATGTTTTTGTTCTTTTTTGAATGATAAATGAAACCTAAAAATAAACTAATATAGCAATTGAATAAAGGCGTGTGACGTTGGACCACCACAAAATCTCTTAATCTAACCTAATATTTTTGCATTTTTTCAATATATATAAAGTAGTAAAAATAAAAATAAAAATAAAAGGGACACACGCACACACTCTTTTTCTCATTTATGATTACATTGGCCCTAAGTAAATTCTAATTGCGAATAAATAAAGGACAAAAATTAAAATGTTAAATGATAATAATAAATAGAAATAAAATGAAATGCGAAAATACTAAAAAGTAAGAAAATAAAAGAAACTAAGAGAGAGGGACAACCGAAAGGACAAAATTCCGAATGGACTTTTTCCGAATGGACAGAAATGATTAGAGGAAAGGAAAAGAATAGCTCGTCAACACAAGCTAAAGGAGGGAGAAGAGAGAAAAGTTCTTTTGACAACTCGAGAACTTTTGGTGTGCGAAATTATGAAGGATGAAGGCTCTATTTATAGGTGAGGAGTTTTGATGAAAATGGAAAATTGGTTTAATGGAAATGATGGACAATTATGGTGAATTTTGAAAAAGGAATGTTAAAGTTGACACTTGACTTGAAATTTTTTGGACTTTGGACATTTTATTGTTGGACTTATTCTAATCAATAAATAAAAAGAAAATAACTAAAAAAACAAAATAAAATAAGAATAAGAATAAAATAAAAGATGGAAATAAAATAAAAATAAAAAAAATAAAAAAACTAATAATAAAATAAAAAACGGGCCTGAAAACGAACCAAAAATGAGGTATTTTAAAATACCTCTCTTCCAAAAATTTCTTTGAAAAATCAAAGAATATTCCGGGTCAAAGCACGTGTGAAAGTGTGATCTTAAGTCAAAAATTGAGGTATGACAAATTTTTTTGTTTTTTTAAACAAAGTTCATTTCTTGTTATCTTTAAATTTAAAATAAAATTTGTTACCTATAATAATGCTTCCTTGAAGAGTTAAAATCCTATAAATAAAATGAGTAGTAATTATTAAAAATTTCAAGTGCAAAGTAAAAAAAAACCAAATCTGAGAGAAAATAAAAGACTCCATGAATATTCAAAAGAAAGAAAAAGTGGAAGACTCATTGTAAATTGACTTAAAATAATTAAAGAGATGTGCACAATATTTAAAAAAATTGACAATTATTTGTTATGAGAGAGTGCGAAAAAAAAATAGAAATTTGTTGGAAAAAGAGATAATAACCAACAATTGTTTGTTACGAGAGAAAAATAACATATTAAATTTATTTCAAAGGGAAATTATGTGGAAAAAAAATTTAGAATTTACTGGTAGATTTAAATGAGAGTGTAATAGGAAGAAATGTATAAAAATACACTTCGTTAATTTTGTGCTAATATTTCGAGACGACACTTGAAAAGGAACCGAGAGAGTGATAGATTATAAATTGTTTTTTAAATCTTTAGATATTTAGAAGTTGAATTATTGAAAAGTTTGTTTTGATCGAGAATAGGATTAAGTTTGTTTGTTCTTTAAAAAGATTTAGTTAGTGTGTTCTCGATTGAGTTTGTTTTAATTTGTTTTTAAGAGAGCAAAAGTAGAAGGAGGTTGAAGCAAAACACGCAAAAGGATATAATTTTGATGATGTGTCAAAAAATTAAGAAGGGGTAAGATTGTATTTTTGGTAGACATTAAATTTCATAATTAGATAATAAACAAATGAAAAATTCATTTGAATAGCATATCTTAAAATATCATTCTAAATATTTTATCATTTAGTTATAAATTTTTTGTATACTAAAATTTGAAATTTTTTTAATAAAAAAGCTATTTTAAAGTTTTCACAAAAATCGTTTTTGAAAGTTGTCATTTTGAAATAATATGCGATTTTTACTATGTAAATTCTTGAATAATGAATATTTAAGTTAATGAATATCAAAATCTATTTTTTAACTTATATCAAATGAGTTTGAAATAATTCCTACTATTTTTAGTAAATTTTCAAAAAAAATCATTTTTAGAAATATAAAGAAAAATATATTTTTTTTAAAATCTAAAACAAACGGTTTATAGTATTATTTTATTTTTTTCCTACAGATTTTCTTTCATCACATTTATTGCTTTTCTATAACATCTACCAAATATATCTAACGGCTTATATAAATAGTTGAGATTGGTGTAGACTTGGAAAGGAGTATCTGGATTCCTTGTCTGACTACCAACATTGAGAAATGTTTTCATTATAAGTCTTTTGGTCAAACACCCGAGTTAAGAAATCTTTGCGTAATATATACCACTTGGGCTTGTTAACAAAATATTCAAAATTAAAATGAATTTTTCAAAAATTAAAGACTTCATCTCTTCTCATATTTGAATCGCTTAAATACTAGTTAGTCCTTGTAAGTTGACGAGATTTTGGTTTTCGTTCCTGTATCTTATTTTAAGACAAGCTCAGTAAGAAGCAAATATTTTGATTTTTGTCCCTACCATCGTCATGATTATATGTTACAAAAACTTGTATGTGGCAAACAGAGGATGATGTGGTAGTGAGTGATATGACAAGCAAAGGACATGTGGCGAACGAGTTGAAGAGTCAATGAGCGAGAGGGACCAAAACCTAAAAAAAAATGGAATGGACAAGGGACCAACTCCAAAAACATTTGAAATTGACAAAATCTCTAATTTTTTTCATGCTCTCTAACACTAGTCATAAATTTATCTTCTCTAATACCTTTGCCCATAAAGTTTCATACTCATATCTAACACCTCTTAATCTTCATCTTCAACTCAAAATTCATAATCCAACAACCTAAAATCATCGTCAACATAAAAAATACTAAATTTCCATACAATTTTATAACCAAATAGAAGAAAGATTTAGAATTAAAAAATCATAACAACAAAAGAAAATGACATGCTCTATAGACCTTAATAGCTTGTTGCATCCAGCTTTAAGTTAATCAACATTGTTCAAAAAAAGTGCTTCAAATACCACATTAAAATACACCGAAGTATAAGAACCATCTAAATTCACAAACACTATTCCTATAGTGCACATCCAATTATAGCCGATAGAAGCTTCAATTTCTTCATTCCAAAGTTATTTATCTTCAAATTAGAAATTGAAAAAAAAACATGATAATTTCTTATATTTTCTTCTTTTCACTCTCATCCCCCGTTATTTCATCCTCATTAAAAACTTTCGAATGAGAACCTCATATATCTTCATTCTCTTTCTCGCCATAAAGGAGAAACCATGTTCAGACTGCGATTTTTTTTTCTTTTAAAGAAGAAGAAATAACTTTCAGGGTTAAATAACAAATTTAGGTACTCGATGTTGAACTTGGATGATGGTTAGGTAGAGAGTTTGCAGGTTTTCTTGGGTTGGGTTTGTGAGTTTAATGGGGAAATGTTTTATGGATTTGCAATGATGATGACGAAGATTGTGGTATAGGTTTGAGTTGACGATGAATAAGGATTTATGGGTGTGCGTTTGTTAGTTGGAAGGGAATGATTTTGATTTTTCGTTTGCTTTTGTTGATGATGGATTTAGACGTTTGACAAGGTTGTTGAGGTTGTTGTTGGTGGTGGTTTTTTGGTGGTCTACGTTGTCTCTTTATATAGGTTATACCATTTTGCAATTGTGGTTTTGTTGTGTTTGTTACTTTCACCTTTTGCACTATTTCCTGTTAGGCACATCTTGTGCTTAACTGGCTCATCTTCCCATCTCTTATCTTTTTCTTACCTCTTGTGTTTGTGGTGACAATCTTCTCGATCTTTTATCTTTTTCTTTTTTGTTTTGAATAAATCAAACTAGCCAATCAAAATTGACATCAGGAAGAATCGAATATACGAATTTGAGATAAACACACAACAAATTTTGAAGTGAACACCACGAAACCAACCTAAATTAAATCTTATCTCTTTTATTACATTAGAAGCATATCACGTATGTACATACTTTTCTTTTTCAATTTATTTTGATGCATGCTTTAGAACCAGTTTCGTGTTTCACTTCTAAAATTTAGAACAAACCAAAATTTTAATTGAGTCACAATTTAATTCCCCTATTTCTTATGACTCATATTTTTACTTAAAAAATAAACATAAATAAGTTAAATTACAAAATTACATATTAGTCATTAATAGTAACTAACTAAATTGTCAATTCTCTTAAAAAAAAAAACTAAATTGTCAATTAATAACGTATGCACTTAAATAAAAGTAAGTCCTATTTGGATTTCCAAAAAAGTTAGAATTTTTTTAAAAAGCTACATTTTTTCTTATTATGAAAACAATATCTAAAAGTATATTTTCTCTATAGGACTAGGACAAAACAAAGTGTAATAGAACAAGGGCACAACCTAAAATAAATGGAGTTTGTTCCATTTTGCATGGCTGCCACATGTACGGCTAGGTTGGGTTTTCTGCAACAAGTTATGTATGCACATTGTATCACTGACTGGCTTAGGTTTAGTAGAGTTCAGAAAGCACAGAATACAGAATACCGCCGAGTCTTTATTCAAAGCCATATCTGATCACGCGGACGAAGTTATTACTCCATGCCAAATATGATATGCAGTTATTACCCGAGTTATTCTGTATTCAATATATAAATCTTTATAATTTATTGGGTGATGCAATAACTAACTCCCCCACCTGCAAAATTCTTTAGGCTTGTTTGAAGTTTGGAGGGGAGAGAAATAGATGGCGTTAGAAGGCTGAAAATATAGGAGATAATGGGAAAAAATTTCAAATTTTTTTAGTGTTTTTTAAGAGAATGATAAATTAATCTTTATGATTAATATATTTTTAATTTTAAGAATATTATAATAACATAGATTAAATTTGAAGAATTTATGTAAATCCTTTAAAATCCTCTTCCTTAAATACAATTTTTGAGTTCCTCTAATTGATGATGAAGAAAAATGACATCTATTTTCTCCAATTGCTGCTTCCTTTTTTTTCACATTCATCTCTTCTCTTTCTATCCAAACTCGCAAACAAAACCTTATAATTTCCTAGTGTTAGACGGCACTTTGTGCCCGCTTGTTCACATTTTTTATAGTGCTAATGCATATAAACTATGAACTGTGATTTTTATGAAATTTTGATTTTAATTAAAATTATTTTTATTTTGACTAAACTTATCTTTTTCAATAATACCAACAATATAACATATAATATCATGTTTTATATTTTAACATAACATTTTTATAGACAAATTTGTTTTAAGTATAATTGAAAGTGAAAAAATCAACCAAAACTATGTATTTTCTTTGTGTATCTATATCTAGGGGTGTTTGCGGTGCGGTGTGGTTCGGTTTTGAGGTTAAAGGTCATTCGAACCGCAAGGTAAAAATGTATGCGATTTGGTTTGGTTCGGTTGACTTTTAAAATAAAATCTGAACCAAACCAATGCGGTTTGGATTGGATCGGTTGGTGCGGTTTTTTTAGGCAATAATTTTTTTTGTTTCCAACATTAAAATCAAATTAAAAAGTTAAAACACAACATATCTTAGTAATGTTTTAAATTTCATCCAACTTTACAATTTTATTTTCATCGAACAACGTTCTCAATTACATAGACCAAATTAAAACGTGAACAAAAAGTAATATAACTTTGTAAGAAATACAAAAGACTAATTTTTTTTATATCATTCTTTAAGAGTTCAAGTAGCTAATAAATACATTTTCGAAAGAAAAAGCAACGAAGAAACTTAACATGAGAAAAAATATGTCATTTTATTAAAATTTCCATTGAGTTTTTATGAGTATTGGTCTAGGTGATATATATTTAATTAATGTTTTTCCTATATTGCGGTTTGGTTTGGTTTGGTTGGTAAAATCAAAACCGCAAACCAAACCAAACCAAACCATGCGATTGAGTAAAAAATGATCTGAATACATCTGAATCAAATGCGGTTCTTTGCAGTTTCGATTTGGATTGGTTTGATTTGCGGTTTTTCTATTGGATTGGTTCGGTTTTGAACAACCCTATCTATATCTATATCTATACTATATAAATTTGAGGGTTTTCCTTAACTATATTTATGGTAATGTAAACCTCACACCTATCTTTATGACATGTGGCATCCTAACATGGCTCATTTGCTTCTAATCACACCAGAATGCTTCCCAAATGCTAACTCTCACCAAAATCATTCTAGCCTAAATTGGTAATGTTATTATAAAAATGATAGTTTTTTTTATTTTAAATGCTATACTAGACTAATTTTAAATGGTTAATTTCCAATTTCAAATTAAAATCCAATAATAAATAATCAAATTCAAATTATAAACAAAAAGAATAAAAAAATTCGGGAGGTAAACTCATACTCAATCGCATTCTCACCACACACAAAAAACATTTAATTATTTTAAATTCAAATATATTAGATTTTGGCCAATGATTAAAATTATATTATATTATTATTTAAACAAATCAAAGTAATTGTTTAAGTTCATGAACAATATATGATTTAATTCATTATTATTTGAGAAAAAATATATGTCGTTTGAGATGATTTTAATGTTTTTTTTATTATTACTTAAAATTGTGATAATAATGAATATGTATCTCCATTTAACAATGAAGATTTTGAAGGTGTATTGAGTTATTGAAATCGTTATTACGAATTAAAAGGCTATAATATTTATAACCATTTTTGTCAATTCTTTTAATAAAATATGATTAAGTGTGGAATGATTTTTAAATGAGTATATTATTGTATTTATTGTTGATCCATCTGTACAATATGCATGATTAACATACATAGATACATTTTCTTAAATTATACAAGAGAATTCTATAAAAGAATTCAACTGGGAAAAATAAAAACTAGAAGCTACATTAACTCTTACATCAAAATTTGCTCCAAAAAAAAAATTTGCCACATAATGAGCAGTATAAGAAAATTAATTAATACCATACAGAACTTAGGTGTAGATAATTTCCTCCAAGAGATCATCAAAAATCAAATCATCCATCTCAATCCCTACACATTCAGAATCAAATTGGAGATTCATCCATCCATCATGTTTTGCTAGATCTTTACTAACATAATAATCCAATGATGGATAAGCCTCATCACAAGTAGTAAGATACCAACTAATAAGTTTCCATACTTTATGTAGAACATTATTTCCTCCAGTAGGCAAATGATGAACATAAGATAGAGAAGATAAAGGTTTAGGATAATAACTATATGATCTACCAAAAATCTCCAACAACCCTTCATTGATTATATCAAACAGAAGAAGATGATTGCATTGTTCACCTTCACCACAATTACCAGAACAATCAGGATCAAGAAGTAAACATCCCTCTAATTCTTCATAAATTGAAGGATCAACTGGTTGGTTATCAGAATACCATACTCCAAGAGATTCATTGGCAGTGAAGCCTGAGAGTTCTAAAACTTTTTTTACATAATTAAATGCAGCTTCTTTGCTTGTATCAACTTCCATGCATGGAATTTCATATCCAGATTTCAGAAAATTCTCCACTTTAGTCTCTTGTTGCTCACACATATTATTCAATTCATTATCAGTTGACACTGGCTTTAGTTCTTGATCTGATTCTGTAAAACCATCAAAATATTTCCGGAATCAGTTCGAACAAGATGAATTTTTTTTTTTTTTTTTTTTGTTAAACTTAATATATTAGTTAGAGTAGCTTTTTGTACTCATTAATAATGAAATTTTCTTCTTAAAAAGTCATGTTCTAGTGGTAAATTTCAGTGTTGTCAAATAAGCCAATTTCACGACATATAACACTACAATGTAGCAGAATTGAACGAAAAGCTATTGTTACGCGATACACTATTCAATACAAACTGTTGTCAAATAGCAGCTCTATAGCGTAGCAGACTTGGAATACACTACTATTTTTCACGATCAACGAGCGTAAATTTATATAGGAGGAAATGTATAGACTTAATTATTGGAAAAAGTGAATGAAAAAGTAACACATATTAAACTAAGACGAACATTCACAAAATATTAAGCATGTCTTTACACACACACAAATATGCATGCAGAGACAACGAGTTTGGATTATATGTTCAGAATGACATATTGTAATGTTAAAATATAAAAAGGACAAAGTATACATACCTTCCAATAAATTCAGGTTTTCCAACTCAAATGTAAAATCTAAGAAGCTGGTGTCAGAAGAGAAAGCTGAGTTTGCTTCAGCCAACATAGTATTTGATTCTATTGCAGATCCATTCTCTTGGTCGTTGCTAGCAGTACATTCATTGTCTCTCAAGCTTCCTAAACCATCAAATCCTATACTCTTTTCGGACTTTATGTCATCATTATCATCTGATCCTGATTCTGTTTCTGAAGCACTCTTAACAATAACTTGTTTTTTATCATCATTCAAAATGCTTTCTTCATTTGTATGATCAGATATTGTAGGTGAGAGAGTTTGACTATTTGAATAGTCACTATTTGCACATGTGCTTATGGTTCTATCTTCAGATTTCCTAACCGAATTCTGAGGAGACAAACGAACAGAAGGTTCCTCGCTTGGAATGAAGTAAGATTTTAGATTAGGTAATGAGAGAAACCTATCAAACGATTTCGGTGTCTTCAATATTGAGGGTCTCTCTTCTGTTTTTAACTTTAAGCTCTCAGTTTTAGGATACTTGACTTCCTTATTGCTAACTTCATTGTGAAAACAAGTATCATAAAGCTGAGAATATCGATTATCCGCTTCTTTTAGAGATGAAGTCCTCATGCCTGTTAGTTGATGCTTATTGTTCGAGTTAGATGAAAGATAATTACCATAATAACTGCTTGATGTTCCACTCTCGTTTCCTTCTCCATTGCGATTTTTAAATTGATTATGGTTCATCAACTTCCTTACATTTTTGGAAAACTTGCTTCCCCGAGGGATTTTGTCAACTATAGCATCCATTGTTATGCGACGCTTTTCGTTTTTGCTTTCCTCAATTATATGCTTTATCCTCTTTCTAAGATCTGTGAAGTTCTTAGTCTTCACATTGTTTTGAACCTGAGATGAATCTGATGAAATGTTGTTATGATCTCTTCCAACCGATTCTTGATCTGAATCGAGTAGTTTATGATCAACTTTATGTGAATAAGAAGTTGATGGTTTGTGAAAATCTCCAAAATTTTGAATTTTTGATTCTATCACCCTTTTTATATCGAACCAATCATCTACCATTTGCTCAGAATCTTTGCTTCTTGAGGATGATCCACAAATAGGTAACGAGATCGATTTAGCTCGTCTCGATTTACGATTGGGTGAGCATTGTAGATTATGAGTTTGGAATGGTAAAGGAGAACCAGGATCATTGATATACTTCAATAGAAAGTCCTTGTTTGAGCTGATAACATCTAAAGCATCAAGAAAATCCTTGAAAAGAAGTGGCGAAGCATCGGTTGTAAGTATCGTTGCATTCATCAATTTTTCTACTTGCAAACCTTCACTTAAGGATAGATGTTTATGATGATGAATATTGTCATGTTGTTCCAAATCATCACTAGAAAACATTGCACCACATTCAACACATTTATCATTGTTGTCGGTGTTTGGTTTTTTGCTACCTGAAAAAACTGGTGACAAAACTTCCAATGTTCCTGCAGCAAGATGGTTTTGAAAAGTTTCTAGAACTGGTTCTGGATTCTCACCAGTTAACAGCATTTCACTAAGTGGATCAACTTCCAAGTGATGAACTGAATCGACACGAGTTAGCTGCGATTTTCCAGGACAGGTTGAGCTTCTCTTATGTCTGCCCATCTTTTTGTATGTATCTTCATTAAGAAGTGCCTTTATTCTTGATTTTATAGAATATCTTGCATGTGGAGTGGAGTGTACCAGCTTATTTTCTTCAACCTGGAAAACTTTATATTAGATATCACTTTCACTAAGTTCCTTTGTGAGCCTACAATAATCAGATATTTCTTAATTGGGCCCTGCTTGAATAAATAACTTAATTAAGCACTTATAATATAAGAGTTTATCATATAAGTTCATATCTATAAGCTATTTATGTAACAAGAGATAATACAAAATCAACTACTTTCATAAGCTATGTTGGACATGTCATAAGTTGTTTGTATAAGATCTCTTAAACAATCTCACAAGTGCTTATGTGAATAGATAAACTAAACTAAATCAATTAAACAAACCCTAGGTGATAGCTAAACTAAATGTATTAGTCTTCGAAATATTATCGATGTCAACATGTCAGTCTCGTGTACGGGGTCTCTGTATGTATATGGTACTTCATATGATGATTCTCAAAATGACTATCATCATAAAGGGAGATCAACACATTATATATGAAAAAACAAACACTCTTGATGAGCGGAATATAATGAAATAGATTCAGAAACAAAGAAGAGCAACACCAGAAAGAATCTAAAGCAATAAAATATTTTTACTTACATTTGATAAAGCTGTATTTGGCTTGAAATCTACTGCCATATTTGGATTATCAGCCCCAGAAGCATCAGAAGTTTGTGGAATTTCATCTACAATGTAAAGAAAAAGAAAAAATTGACATTCAACAAGTAGAAATGGAAAGTATATATCACAACCTATAAAGCGCATACATGACCTAATGTCGTGTTGATTTTGGACACTAACATGTGTCGTACACACAACAACACACGTCAGACACCAAAAACACTTTCAATCTGAAGTGTCGGTACTGCATAGATGACGACCATGATTTAAAACATTGTTCCTAATATAAAAAGGCTAAAATGAAGTGATAATTGATTTGAATTAACCAAATATATAGAGAAGTAATTATATATGCTTACCTGCATCATAACTTCCACCACTATAATGCCTCCTATGAGTAATCCTTCTCTTGACATGACGCCAATGATGATACTTTATTACATGAAGAATTCCCCACACTCTTCCTGGATGAGTATGATGGCTATTAATTCCACTAGACATTCCAACCTCTTTATTCTGAATTCGTTTTCCCATGGCTAGTTAAACCTTTTATAAACCTAATATGAACCTGTCACAAAACAAATATTAAGAATCACATCAACAAGTAGTTATAGTTACTAGAGGTTAAGCACCATTTCATACAGGTTACCTTGAGAATCTTTTGTTACTAAAAATTTAGATAAGGGGAGACATATATCCTTGCAAGATCATGGAGAACCACTAATCTCTTTAAAATGTATCGTATAAGTTACCGATTAGAGAATTATCGACTTAACTTAAGTCGGGTGTGACCAAAATGTTCGACTGTAATGCCAACCCAATTGATATAATTGATAATTTCGCATCACCTAAATCGCCCTTGTGCATGGATTTTCAATTCAATGGGGTATATGTTCCTTCCAATGTATGAAATAAATATAATTTTCTGGTGTATCAATACATCTCCCAGATTGATTTAATAATCAAATTTCAAGGAATTGCAATTGAAGAATTTTGAGTTCGATTTTGAAATAGTCCTAGAAGAAGGAAGAAAATACGTCATCCACAATATTCAAACATTTTCTCATTGTATATGTACAGAGAAAATAATCAATTCCCAGAACATTTGAGATCAAAGAATTGCTTAGTCGTTTAGGAAAAAGAAGAAAATCAATCTAATTAAAAAATGTAACAAACAAAATAAAATTTTAAATCTATATCATCAACATACATAAGAATCTCTTTATCATATGCATTAACATATCTGTTCAATTTGTGTTAGCAACTTAGATATCTAAATATCTATGATCATAGAACAACATTACCTCTACGGAGCTTTAACGAAAACCGAAAAAACTGGGCTTGTGTATAGATGGATATGTTTTGGTAGTGAAAAAGAAAGTGACATAAAATTTGTACAAAAATAAAATGATAGTTTTATTATTATTCTAACACGTGACAAATAAAATAAGTGGTGTAAAATTCAGCTTAAAAAAGAAAACAATGCATCTATTTATATTTTATATTTAAATAAACTTGAATCTTGAGTTTATGTGATGCCACTTTATTACTATTTTTGAGTTCAGCTTTCCCCCACATTGGGATCAGAGCTTGCACATGCAAACCCTCAAATTTTGAAATGGTTTTTCAGCAATTTTGACATCCTAACTTTTAAATTTTGTGATTTTAGCCCCTATTAAAAAATGGCGAATGAGGTCTTTTATATTTAGCCCATTTTATAAAAGTTGTCTTTCCTTTTTATTTTGACCAAGTCAGTTGATATGTGACACTTCACTTAAATGAGTATGATCACGTGTGTAATTTTCGAATAAAAAGAAAAAGTGTATTGATGAATTAAAAATAAAAAAAAAAGGGAAGAAACTTAGGTACTAAAGAACATTCTTCATAAAGCTTAGAATGACTCGATTATAAATATGTGTTTTACTAGAGAACATGTATAGATACAAAAACATGGAAGAAACTTTTACCCAACTTGTAACCTAAATTGCTCATAATTTACTCAATGTAATTCAACGATTATTTTTTCTACCACATGCTTAATTGAATATACTCATCAATTTGTCAATATAACACATTATAACCATGATATCAAAGTATAAGACTAACATTTACAAATAATGTTAGCTTAATATCCTTGATAAATAGTGGTATTGGCTTGAGATTTGGGAGTGTACTACACTCTTCAAGGTCTCAAGTTCGATTGTCTCTTGTGTCAATTTTGATAGGTTAATTTAGCTTCTTCAAAAAAATATCCTTGACAAATTCGATCAAAACAAACACCAATTCAACATAAATTCTTACAATCTTTGTACATGAAGCATCTTCTATCATCCAATTATCAAATGAATATGTTTCTGAGAAATGAGAGGTTTGAAAATAATGGAGAAGATGAAGAAGATTAAGCTTGTATGTTATGAGTTCTACTGAATGTGAAAAAGATACATGAATGAGTTATATAAGGGTTTGGAATATGATAGGAGGGAGAAAATTCACAACAATTTTTTTCCTAGTAGTCTGAAATTTTAGTAGAAAAATCACAGCATGGGTTGATCCAAATAAGACATATATCTTCCATGTATTGATCTGGTACTAAAAAATATTAGAGCCGTCAATTTATGGTTCGATCCAAACAGGGGGGTACGTATCGATCTAAAGGAAGTACAGATTGATCCAAGTATCCTACTATAAAATTATTTTTAAATCATGAATGTATGTATCGATCTATAGACAATTTTGTTTTACAAAAACTTGAAATTAATTAGCTTTCAACTTCAGTTGCATTTCAATCATTCTTAAGGGTGTTTGCACTTGAAAACAAGGAGATAGGTCCAATACACATATAATTTAATTTATATGTCCTAGCTTTGATATCATGCAAAACCTTGTAAACCAAAAATGCATTCACACCAAGCTCAATAATGATGGGATGAGGGTGTATTGAAAAAAACTCAAGTCCCATATAGAAAAGATAGGATTTTATCGCCGTGAGTTTAGCTCAGTTGGTAGATATATTGTATATTATATGCAGGGGTCGGGGTTCGAACCTCGAACACTCCATTTCTCCACATTTAAAATGTGTGAACTCTAGTCACTAGGCTACTTGACAAAAAAAAATATGACTTTTAAGTCTTAATAAGAGTTTATAGAGTGCGTTTGATATTTTTAAAAATGAAGGACATTAAAAGACAACTTTAGTTGTACATCTGTAAAACTGTTTCACAGACAAGACAAACTAAAGGTAAGGAACAAGACAAAAACTAAAATTTGTGTCCCTCACTAAACCACTACACAACTTTTTGTCCCACATACAAGTTTTCTAAAATACCAATATAGCCTTTTGTCCGCCAAAAATCGAGTATCAGACCAAAAATTACTCAATACCATAAAATTTTGTCATGTGTTGTTATGATTTATGTTGTGGTGTCCTATCTTGTGTTGTTCTATCTGGTACTTATTGTTTAACATATCAAACGCACCTGAAGAGTGACATCGTTAACCTTATGAGTTGGTTTTATGGAGTTGTGTTAGACCCAACGATAAATTCTAAGATTATATCCCCTTCTAGATCTGTTGGGCAACCTGTTGTCTATTTTTCGTTATCAAGTCATCCATCATCATTCATATCCACGCATCAAACTCAATAGTGATAAGCGTGAGAGGGTATATTAAAGAGTCTCATATTGAATAAGAGACGGTATGAACAAGTGTTTAGTAAACTTCAAGATATAGCTACCCTATTACTTTTCTTATTTCGATGAATTTATTTATTTATGTACCGTAAGTATTTGGTCAGATCTTTTAAAAAATAATATTACAATCTCACATTGCAGTTAAATATGATTGAATATTTGTAATTTTGTATAAATAAAATTACACTGTCACATATACTCATGTTTATTTTTTCAATATCATTAGTGTCGATATACACTCAATTATTTGAATTTGCTTAAGCTCTAAAATAAAGGAAGAATATGCCCTTTATTTTATTCCAAACAAGCTAGCGACCCTCCTATATTTTGGGTCAGAGCAAGAAATACTTTTTATTCAGTTAAGAAGCAAAGACCAGAAGCAGATCTACATACCACAAATTTGGTTGGTAACTTAAGTCCGATTCAACCCAAAAATATATTAATAAATCTTATGATTTGAATTATTCAAGGGAAAGTGGTCCATGAACTATTTGTTAAAACAAGTTGATTTAGCTTCAATCCGAAGTATCTTGACTAAAGCACATAAGTATCTGAAAAACAATACATCCACGGAAATCAAGTAATTGAATAGTAGACATATCCACATGGAGAAAACTTGAAACCGTCACTTTGATGCATGGAACTCTACAATGCCAACCCATGAGTGCATGTATATTAATGCAAGTATATAATTTAGTACTCCTCCCATAATTTTTATATTTAAAATTAGGGTGTTGTTAACCAATACTTCAGAAACATTGATAAAAAAATCCATAAATAGAAGCTCTATTTTAAAAACATAAGTTATTACATTTGATCAAGTAATAATTACACTGCTTTTATTAAAAATTACTTGTTTTAGTTGTTTAAACAATACTCTTGGAATATCCGTTAGCATTCTCCTTAAAATTATGAAGAAAAAAATTTGCGCCTACAAAGGAACCATTTTAAAATGTCTTGTAAACCTTTGGTGATAAGAGGTTGTATGTTGGGATACAAATTCGAACCAATACTCATCTTTTTCTACATATAGTTAGTATGGAAAAATGTAACTACTTTAAAAGTAACTAATATTAATTTATCTATTACCCCTAAAAAGAAAATTATCTTTCAAAATTACATTTAATATTCATTAATGTCCACTAGCATGAGAAAATAGAACTATAGTAAAAACATAAACAAGAGGTATGATAAAATTCAACAATTTAAGAGAATTTAATATTGTATTTTGTTTCTTTTATCAAGAACCACAAAAAAGAATAAAATATCTCTTATAAAAAATTGTATTCAGCAGAATCAAGTCTAAAGAAGTTTTTTATAGACCTTAAATTTTCTAGAGTGGGGCTCTTAAATATGAAACATAGTTGTGACCTCAATCAAGTTTTAAGTTGTTAACATAATAGAAATAAATTCCATGATAAAATATTGATATGACCATGTTACATGAAGAACTGAATTACTTATTCTTCCCTACATCTAAACCTAACCTTAGTGATACACATTCAATGGTGATTTCCAACTGTACAATAAAAGTTACTATACTGATGAATTAGCAAAAAGAAAATACGTAGAAGTGAAATCAATAAAAAGACAAAGTATAAAGTAAAATCCTCAACTCTAGTAGCATAATGAAGTGAAAGAATGTACAAAATTCATCATCCTACTCTCTCTAGTAGAAAACAAGAAAATGAGCAGGAAAAAAAATTCATATTTGTTAACGAAAATCTTCGAAGAGAAATTGCAGCATACTTTCATGTGCTATCTTTAAAATGAGGACCGTCGTGGTTTGTTCGAGTGAGTGTTAAGTTTCCTTCTCGTTCATTTGACTCAATGAGCATCAACACAACATCGCGCATTGATGGCCTCTTAGTAGGAGACATACTTGTGCACATTAGAGCAAGTTTCAAAACAGTCAGCATGTGATTTATCGTGATTTGGTCTTCAAGATCAAGACGAGTGTCGAGTATCTCTGAGCTCAGTGTATTGTTATGGTTTCGAATATGGTTTCTCGTCCATGTGACAAGATCTCCCCCTTGCTCCATTGGTTGAACTGGAGTTTTTCCGGTTAGCAATTCCAAGAGTACAACACCGTAACTGTATATGTCGCACTTCTCTGTAACCTTCATGGTATATGCATATTCTGCAAACAGTTTAATAGGATATAAAGTCTATGGTCAGTAAAAGAAATTTCAAAACTGTTTAATGTATATAACTCAATTTTTTGAAGAAAAAGATTGTTTATATGCATGAAGCGAAACTGCAGATTATAATGAGCTATAGAACAGGACTCTCGATAATATGATATACTAAGGCCTTGTTTGGACAAACAACATAATTAATCGCGTCTCTTATAAATGTTTATGTATAACTTAGTTTTTGAAGTTAAACTATTTTCGTATAAGCTGTAAGTTGTTTTCGTTATCAAGGAGAACTTATGGGAATAAGCGAAAACAGCATACCGAGATGTCATTTCCATAAGCTTTCCCAAACAATATCACAATTGCTTACGAGTTATGAAAAAATATATCAAGTAAAAATGAAATTCTATGGTTCATTAACTAATTATGTAAAATAGGAGCTTACCAGGAGCAATATACCCATAAGATCCTGCAACTGCAGACATCGATTTTGACTGAGGCATGTCAATCACTTTAGCCAATCCAAAATCACCAACATGGGCCTCGAAATTTTCATCAAGAAGAATGTTGTTAGATTTTATGTCTCGGTGAATGATCTTTGGTTTACAGTCATGATGCAAGTAAGAAAGACCTTCAGCAGCTCCAAGAGCAATCATGAATCGAGTCGGCCACTCCAAATTACTTGCAGAACCATGCAATAATTCACCTAAGCTACCTCTTTCCATGTACTCATAAAGTAGGAGATTTGAACCCTGGTGATAGCAAAAGCCGTACAGCTTCACTATATTCCGATGCCTTATCCTTCCTAGAGTCGATATTTCAGCCCTGAAACTATTATCGACATTGTTCCCTTCCCGGTTCGACGCTAACTTCTTAACGGCAATCGTCTTACCAGATTTCATTACAGCCTTATAAACTGTGCCGCACGCTCCACTACCTATAACATAACTTTCATGAAATCTTTTTGTAGCTTCAACTAGGTCTTGAAATGTGAAACCTTCCTTTGGAGGCAAATAGATATCTGAATCTATGGATGGAGTTTCAGTTTCTGCAAAGGAATCAACAGCCTCCCGAGGTCGTCTCATTAAATATAGAATCACTAAAATCAAAATGAGAGAAACACCACCAACAGTAGCTGCAATGATTATGACAATTTTAGCACGGGGAAGATTAGCATCTTTCACCGGATGAGTAGAGCAAGGAGCTGAAATTCTATTGCAGTCACCGAGAGGTGTACCGCAAAGACCTATGTTACCTCCAACAAAGCTGCTAACAGCCATACTTTCGAAAATTTTAGTGGAAGGAATTGGTCCAGAGAGGTTATTGTTTGAGAAATTACACCCCATCAAGCTAGAAAGTGCGCTAAAGGTACTCGGAATTTCACCATCCAATTGGTTGTTATTGAGAAAGAGATACTCAAGCATATTGAGATTGCCAAGCCGAGACGGTATTCTTCCAGAAAGATTATTGTAACTAAGATCCATTGCTATCTGTAAGCTCGAAAGAGATCCTAACTGAGAAGGTATTTCGCCAAAAAACAAATTGCCGTCCATCAGCAACCAGTTCAAATGAGACAGATTGCCTAATGCTGCAGGAATATTTCCAGACAACTGATTGTCTGAGAGTTTTAGAATCTCCAAGTGCTGAAGTGTTCCGAGTTCATTTGGCAAAGAACCGGTAAAACGATTCCTGCTGAGATCTAGGCGCTGCAGTCTCTGGCACCAAACAATTTCAGTGGGGATTCTTCTGGTGAAAAGGTTTGATGAAACATTAAAAGTTACCAATTGAGATAGATTTCCTATTTCCTTAGGCAACTCCAATGTGAAGTAATTGTTTGCAATATGAAGCCTTTGCAAATTGCGGCAGTTTGAGATCTCACGAGGAAGTGGACCGCTAAACCTGTTATCATTCAAATCAATGGCAGTAAGGTTCTCAAGTTTACACAACTCGGAAGGGAAGCCACCGGTAAGCCTGTTACCGACCAACAGCAACTGTGCCAGTGATTCACAGTTCAATATCCCTTTCGGTATGTTTCCGTAAAGCTGATTATCTGCTACATTCAACAGCATCAAACGAGAGTTTCGGCATAAATGAGGAGGTATTGTTCCGGTCAAGTTGTTGTCAGAAAAATCAACTACCCAAAGACGACTAAAGAGTCCAAGTCCCTGAGGAATAATACCAGTTAAGGAGTTGTCAAAAAGTTGCAGCTGAATCATATTTGTCAAATATTGCAAGCGGTGCGGAATCGGACCAGTAAGATTATTTATCGACAGGTCCAGCTTCGACAGGTTCTTCAAACTACCAAACTCATTCGGTATAACACCACTTAGATGGTTCTCAAAGAGAAAGAGTAAGCTTAGACCACGAATTTTGCCAAACTCCGAAGGGATATCGCCACCTAAAGAGTTCTCCGAGAAATCAATCTGTAAAGCTGAAGAAAGATTTCCAATTTCCCTTGGAATGGATCCATTCAAATTATTTCTATAAAGATACAACCACTTCAACGATTTCAGGTTCCCGATCTCTCCAGGTAATGGTCCGATGAGATTATTCCCGTATAACGCCAGGATCTCAAGCCTGCTACAATTGCCAAGCTCTTTAGGAACAACTCCTGAAAACTCATTTTCCCATAAAATCAACTCTTTTAAGTTTTCGAGCAGCCCAATCTCGTTCGGTATCTCACCAACTATCTGATTTTGAGCAAGACCAAGACGTTCCAAGCTCTTACATCGGCTAATCTCCTTCGGCAAGCTACCAGTAATGTTATTCGCCCCGGCTCTGAAAGTCACAAGATTCTCAAGATTTCCAATGGAACTCGGCAAAGGACCAATGAGATAGTTACTAAAAGCAACCAACTCAACCAATGAAGTCAACTTTCCAATCTCGTCCGGAAGAACACCAGAGAGTATATTGTTGCAAATATTCAAATATCTCAAAGCAGACAGTTTCCCTAATTCAACAGGAATTGGTCCTTCAAATTGATTATTGTTCAAGTAAAGATATTCCAAACTCGAACACTCACCAATCTCCTTAGGGATACTTCCATTCAAACCATTGTAAGCAAGATTGAGATAAGTTAAATTGGTTAGACCTCCAATGCTAGCATTTAGGGTCCCAGAAAGATTCATAGAACTCAAATTAAGAGAAGTAACCACTGCATCACTACCTTTTCCACTTTTATATTCATAAGTGCAATTTACACCTATCCATCCACATGGATTTTCATCACTAGAATTCCAATTTGACAAATAATTCTCTTTATCATGAAGTCCATTCTTAATTTCCAAGAGGATTTGTCCCTCTAAATTCAACCCCTCTGTGCTAAAAAGGAATAAAGTCAATAGCAATAAAATAACATAATACCCTTTTGCCAAAACTCTCACCTCCTTGATGTTCCTAGACATCTTAATAATCAATATCTGCACAACAAAACAATCAATCATAATCAATCTCCTACATGAACTAAGTGATTTATTTTCCAAGTCAAAAACCAAAAAATAATTTATTTTGATACCTTCTATATTTATTGAATCTCAAAATTCAATTTTTTTATAGACAAATGTTAGTTGCTACTTTATATAATGAGGGAGACTTGTTAGTAGCTTAGGTCGAACCCTGGAATTTCTTTTTAATACTTCTGATGTGTCTCAACTCATATAATTGGACTACACAATTGGAACCTCAAAATCAATGAAGCACGGACACCAGACACAACATAACACTACTAACACATCTACAATCATAATAATTTAAGCGTGTTGGGTGTTACACATCTCAATATTCGGAGTTAAAAGGTGCAATGAACTTAAAGTCATACACAAAAATTCAAAGTGTCATACTCAAAATCTAAATGAAATAGTTCAAATACCAAAAAAGAAAAACAAAGATACATTCATATACATACTATATTACACACAAAGTCATATAGGAGGAAAGAAAATAAAGAAAATAACATACCTTTCAAAGCACACCATCACTTTTGAAAATGGGAACCAGTTCTCCAAGTGGGATCAATGAATCCTTATGAAGGAAACTTGATAAGAAACCCTTATGAAGGAATCAGTAAAATTGAATCCAAATAAATAGGATATACCAACTTCACCTATTGGCATAAAAAGTGGAGATCTTTGATCTAAATCAAAAAATGATAAGATTTTTAGAAGAATAATAGAAACCCTTTATTCATTCAAGGACTAATAAAATGAATAAGGATTGAATGAATCATAAAAATGAATATCCAAGGTAAGAAAAAAAGAGAGAAAAAATAAAAGGATCTTTTTTGGGGTATGAAGTTTAAATGGCCGACAAAGCATGGTTTCATCTTTCTCTCATGGGATCATTTTTGTATTGTCTCTTCATAACACTAAAAGGGTCTTTATTGGTTCTTTTTGATTAATTTGCACACTTTTTAAGTGATCAAAAAGCAAGGAAAAAATGATGCAAAGGTGGAAGAAGAAGAAGAATAAGAAGAAAGAGTGAAATGAAAAAAGTTTGAGAAAATTTTATAATGAGTAGTAAATTTTGGAGGTTTGTGAATGAGATTGTGGAGGTGGGGTCCACTTTCCTTGGTAGGTAAGCTCTGAAATCGTTGTAGTTAAAGCTGTAGCTTCAAGTAGTTTGTGTACTTGCGTTATTTTTTCTACGCGTCACTTGTTTTTGTAATGATTTGGTCGAAATTTTTGCTTCATACGTGTAACTGAATCATTCATTTACCATAACTGTATAGATTTTGGACTTTATTAGTAAATATTCTTCTCTCTTTATATATAGTAGAGTTTTTTTGTTTAATGGTGTAATAATTATTTCCTATTAAAATGTTTTAATGACTTTATTACTCCCTTCATTGTATTATAATGAGTGTTAAATGTGATTTTTTTTCCATGTGACCATAGCTCAATTGATAAGGACATTCTATAATTTGTGTAAGGGTTGGGGTTTGAAGTTAAGACACCCCACTTATTCACTTATAAATGTGTGAGCTACGACCACTAAGCTACTAGACCTAAAAACAAAATGTGACTTACAAAGTTGTAATAACCACTTGAAACTCGCTGTTCATTTGAACTTAATGAATGTGTCGAGATAAAATTATAATTATTTGTTGATTGTGTTGTGTCTTATGAACAAATTTCACTTTATAATATCAAACTTTATCATTTTTTATTTTTAATATAATATTAATTATATTTTTTCCGTTTATAATTTCTATTTTTTTATGAAAAAACTAAAAGAATATATTAATGAACCAAAAATAGTTCCTCTAACGTAAGGTGTTCCAAAGAAAGCTAGTGATCTAAAGAGTTACATTACACAACAATGTTGTCCAAGTAGTAGAAAAGTAAAAAAAATTAAGAAACAACCTTTAAACACGACAAAGAATGCAACCTCCAAGTGAGGTAATCATAATCAAACAAAATATAATGTACTTTTAACCACCAATATGTTTGAACTTTAACCTTTTCAACTAAGGAAAGCAAGAGATCATCCTTATGATTAAAATTTCTCGCATTCCTCTCCTTCCATATGATGTACAATACTGAAATCCAAATGATGTTGAAAGTGAGGCGACAATTTTTGAAAAAACCTCGTAATCTACCAAACTGAAGAAGATGATCTTAAATGTTACTGTGATGAACTGTTCCAAATCCCAACCAGCATGAAATAAGACTCCAAAGACGTCCGAAGAAATCACATTGAAGAAATAAGTGGTCTATGTCTTCCAAACAGCCACAGTCATTAGAACAAAGAATATTAGTAGCCGCCAAAATATGTCGCCTAACCAAATTATCCTTTGTCAGAATTCGATTTAAAAGCAAAGGCCACACAAAAATATTGACTTTGAGCGGCACCACTTTAAGCCACAACACATGATTAAAACCCAAATTAAAATCAACTTCAGCAGCAGTTAAGTTGTTATAAGCACTTTTGACAGTATACAGTTGGAATGGATGAATTTTCCAAACCCGTCGGTCTGCCACCTAAACCTGCAAAACAACATTAGACAAGCGATCCACACACTCCCTCACCAGCTCCTCCTCTCGGGCAAACTGCCTCCTACGCCGCTTCCAAGCCTCACCATTTACATCACGACCCAGCGCATGCATATCCGCAACAGTTATTAATTTATCATCGAACAACTCAAAAAGTCCTTTAAAACTAATGTTTAGAGATGAACCATCAAGCCACGAATCCTTCCAAAACAAATTAGACCTTTCATCACCCACCTCTCTAGTTATATTATTCAACAGCCACCTATCATCTAACACACCTCATCCCCTTCAAATATAATTCAAATTCTTCCACCAAATTGATCTTCCCTCCCTCCCAAAATATAACCTCCCTCCTTCCTCACCATACTTCGCACATAACACTTATATCACATACTCCCCCTTTTCTCCAACACCCTCCACACTCATTTACCAAGTAAAGATAAATTAAATTTCTTCAACCTCATAACCTCAAACCTCCATTCTCCCTTGAAAAACATAAAGTATCTCATTTTATCCAAGAAAATTTCCTAAAATTCTCACATCCCCCCAAAAATTACTAAAAATAAATCCAAGTGGATAAGTGATACCTTAAGGAGCCTTGAATAAGGAAATAAGATAAACTGGAATGCAGGACAATACAGACTTAAGAAGAATCAGCCTACCTCCCAAAGACATATTTCTACTTTTTCAACCAGACAATAATGCGATCAATCAAAGGATACCAAAAATGAAGCTTTCTAGGGTCCCCGCCAATGGGCAGCCCTAAGTACATGACAAGAATGCGGTCATGTTTACAATTCATTACTGAAGTTGCCTCATGCAACCACGATCAGCCACATTTACTCTAAACATCATGCTTTTGTGAAAATTAATTTTTAGGCCAGAAATATCTTCAAACAAAAGTAACAGTGCCTTTAAGGATCTAATATTTTCCCAACATTTAGCCCCAACCAACAGAGTGTCATCAACTAACTATAAATGTGAAACTGACACACCTACTTATGTATGACATTTAACCCTTCAGCAGCTAAAAGAAACAAAAAAGGAGAAAGAGGGTCCTCTTGGCGAAGACCTCATTCCAGCTTAAATTCATCAATTTGGCTCCCATTGACAAGAACCAAAGTTGTTGCAGTTGTACCACATTCTAAAATTTACTTACGCCAAAGCAGGTGAAAATTCATTTTAACTATGACCTCTTCCAAATACCTCAAATGAACTAAATTATATTTTTTCTCAAAATCAACTTTAAAAAGAATTAATTCTTTCTTTAGACTCCGAGCATCCACCACTAATTCATTTGCAATAAGAATACCATCCTAAATTTGTCTACCTTTAAAAAAAGCATAGTGAGACTTTGACACAATGCTGCTTCTATGCACTTTGTCTCCAATGTGCATCTTGTTGAAGATCAGGCTCTTCTGTACTTAGCCAATACTCCCTACTTCCCAGAATCAGAATACTTGACTAGGGAAGCAGCAAGAAGAAGCTAAGGCAAAAGAAGATCTCCTTCTTCAGAAGCAACTGGAACTTGAAGCTACCGTGAAATTGCAAAAAGACTTGATAGCCCAGTTGATGAACAAACAAGCCTAAAACTTAGAAGCACACCTATTTTCTTTATTTTTCTTTGCTTCTGTATTTTGTTCTGTTTTTAAACTTTGTATTCTTCATTGTTATA
>Ga0228710_1002290_pt1 | contig 30044 bp, 22 predicted proteins | sample MedpolnodulmetaG_FD_177995 | JGI IMG/M metagenome (GOLD analysis project Ga0228710, IMG submission 177995) | Root nodule microbial communities from Medicago polymorpha collected in Santa Monica, California, United States - pink nodules | ecosystem: Host-associated > Plants > Roots > Nodule...
TGTTTTACACTTTGTTTTGAGTCGAGAGAAAAGAGCTATCCGTTAGATGGAGCCGCCCCTATGGAAAGGCCACCATTAGGAGGAGAGGGCTATCAACGAGATGGAGCTAGTTCTCGATTCACCCATTTTGATTGTTTTCACTAAATTGAGTTTACTATAATTTAAAAACATTTTTGTTTTGAGTCAAGAGAAAAGAGTTATCCGTTAGATGGAGCCGCCCCTATGGGAAGGCCACCATTAGGAGGAGAGGGCTATCAACGAGATTGAGCTAGTTCTTGATTCACCCATTTTGATATTTTCACTAAAATTGGATTGATATATTCTATTTGGATTTGATTATTTCGATTCCTTTTCATTATGCGTGATTTCGATATTTTCTTTAAAGATGTGGATTTGGATTCACCTTTTTACGACATTGGGATTTTGATATATGGTTTGATAAAGTTACCAAGTTTTTTCGAATTTTCATGAGACACTTGATCGTGAGTTTATTATATTTTTATACGGGTACTAGCTTTGTAAATTAATATTAGATTTGAGAAAAGTAATTAATCGTGCCCTTGTGTGTTTCCCTTCTAGTTGGTGGTGGTTGTTGTCTCTCACTAAGTCCTTGTGACTTACTCTTTTTTTTCTATTTTTTTTTCTTCCAGATTTTCAAGCAGCTGAGTAGAAAGCTGCTAGTAGACTCGAAGCTCAGTAGCATCACATTTTATTGGTAGACCTCCTTGATGGCCGACTCTTTTATTTATGTATGTTTTTGTGTCAATTGATGCATCTGCAGCTATTTGAAAGTCTAGGATGTTTTATTTTGAGTTGTACAAATAGTATGAAAATAAAGATGTTATTTGGAGATTCTGGCTGATAGAACGGGTTTTTAAAACAGGATTTACATCTTGGAAATGAAATTCAAATTGGAATTTTTATTTATTTATTATAGTTGGCAAGTTTGATTAATAGGCTTGTCGGGCTAGAATGATCTAGTTCGTGCGCCGGTCACGATACATGTTTTTGGGTTGTGACATAAGCCCCAGTCCCCAATCACACAAGTGGAAAAATCCGGTCAATTCCACACATGCGTTTCTCCCTCCTACCCACCTATACAATTTAGCACCAACATAAAAATAAAAATAAAAATAAATAATGTCATTAGCGCCAACAATTTATGTTTTTTTATAAATCATTTTCTTTTCTTAATCCTGTTCTCAAAGATTAGAGACACCTACCAACACTAATTGTGCATTAGGTACCTTCGCTTTATACTAAAAATTTATGCAAAATGTACAAACATCCATTTGTTCATGTCCTTATTATACTCTTCTTTTTTACTTTTAAATATTCTAATGAAACTTAATTATCTCATTACTGTCATATTAATAATCATATAATTTGTTATCTTGAAATCACATATATACATTGTTATGACTGCATTTCGATCTTCTTTTTGCAGTCAGTCAATCCATATACTTATCCTGAACATCTGGAAGTAAGGCTTTTTCGTTTGTCTTTCATTTTTTTTAGGTTATTTTAGCTTGATGGGGATTCTAAAAGTAAGATGCCATTTAAGAATTTGAAAGGAGCTGCAACAAACAAAACTTTTTCTTCTGAAGACAACACGTCAAGGTACATGGCATTGATTTGGCTTTATTTTGTGACCAAAGTAGTGACAAATTTGATGCTATTAATCTTCCATCCTAAAACTGAATGAATTCATATATACTAGTCAGTGATGATTTTATATTCTCTGTATCCAAATCTAGCAAAATTTTTGTATGTGACCATGGAACTGAGTTCATACAATTCCCTCTCCTCAATCCACATCTTTTTTCTCTTCTTCTGGTGTCTATTCAAACTATTCATTTACAAATTGTGAGACATACAAATTAATGATTTTAATGACAAACTAGAGCAAGAAAGATAATTTATAGTTCATGCTTATCTTTTACACTTTTTGCTTTAAAAGTGTAAGTGATTTGTGCACTACTATATTTCCAAGATAGTTATTGTAGCTAACAACTAATGAAGTTTGGCAATGTCACAATTTTTTTCTTTTCTAAATCATTAGTTAATTTTCCTTATTCATTTTTCTTATTAATGAGTAACTCAATTGATATGACTTAAAGGTTATATGAGTTGAAAAATTTAGAGGTTAGAATAGATAATATGGGGATTTTATGGTTAACTATAGTTAGAGAAGTTGTAGAATGAGTTCTTAATCTTGAGAAAATATTATTAGTTAGAGAAGTTGTAGAATGAGTTCTTAATCTTGAGAAAATATTATTATCGATGCTTAGATATGACGTCTGACGTTTCACATGCTTATGTAGCAGTGGTTGGAGAGCAAACTTAGTTGATTCATCATATCGGTGAGTGATAATGATCATTATCACATATTTTAATTATTGTTAATATTGATATTTTGCTGATTTTCTATGTTAAAGTATTTATTAAAATGGGGAAACAAAAGCTTTGAACATTTTTCTCATCATCGTTATTTATTTTTAAAGTCATTGATATTAATATATATATATATATATATATATATATATATATATATATATATTAAATTTACTTATGATTTATACGGTAGAGGATTTGAAATTGAGTTTTGATTGTATGTATTTTAACATAAGTTTCAATATGTTGTGAAACATGGTTTTAAAGATGTGTCTTGAGAATCAAAGTTATAATGACGACGACCTAGGTGCCCCTAGTTATGTGAGAAGTTAATTAGGGAGAGTTACCAGTTAGATGGAATCACCCCTATGGAAAGGCCGCCATAAGGAGGAGAGGGCTATCAACGATATGTAGACTCCCTAATTGAGAAATATCTTGTGTTTTTCTAAATTGAGAGAAAAGAGCTATCCGTAAATGGAGCTACCTCTCAGGGAAAGGCCTCTCTTGGGAGAAAAGACCTGTCGGTGAGATGGAGTTGTCTCTCGGTTCTCTCATTATGATTCATTTTCATTAAATTGACTTTTCTATGCTTTCTTTTAAACGTTTTACACCAAGTTTTGCCTCTTTACGACATTGGATTTTCGAAATGGTCTTATGCGATTGAATAAATTTGCAAAATTTTGAATTTCCATGTGTACACCTGATTGTGGATTAATTATAATTTACACAGTTTTGTAAATTGAAAGTAGATTTTGAGAGAAATAACTATTCTAGTCCTTGTGTGTTTCCCTTCTAATCAGTGGTGATTGTTGTCTCCTCACTAAGTCTTTCTGACTTACTCTTTCATATTATTTTTTTCTTCAGATTCACAAGCAGCTGAGCAGTGAGCTACTAGCAGACTCAGTTCAGCAACGCCACTCTTTTTGGTAGGCCTCCTTTGTGGACGGCTCTTTTGTTTATGTATATATTGGAGTCGTTAGTGTCTCTGCAGCTATTTAGGAGTCTAAAAATGTTGTATTTTGAGTTATATGATTATCTAGTTATGTCATTTTGAGATTCTAGTTTGTGATACAGGTTTATAAGGTAAATATTAGATTGAACTGAAAGTTAGTTTGAAAATTGCTTATTTATTGCTTGACAAGTTTTGTGATTAGGCTTACCAAACTAGGAGGATGTGTGCCGGTCAAGAGTAGAATTTTTGGGTCGTGACGGAGCCCATCTTCTCAAAGTCTATTTTTTCATAACGGTAATGTTAACTATTTGGCACTAATAGTCAAGTGTTCTTGTTCATTTCCTGATATTCTGCATTGGATATGAATTTTGACAGCAGTAATCTTGACGTCTGGAAGTAAGGCTTTTTTGTGTTTATATTTTTAGGTTGTTTTAGCTTGACAAGGATTCAAAAAGTAAGATGTAAGAAATTGAAAGGAGCTGCAACCATCAGAACTTTGTCTCCTAAAAGACAACATGCCATGGTACATGACATTTATTTGGCTTTATTTTGTAACCAAACTTGATGCTATGCTTTTATTTTCTATATAAATCTTCCATTCTGAAGTCTTGATGATTTCATGCCATCTTTTCTCAAGCTTGGAAATCCTCTCAAGTCTCAATATATTTTCCTTTTTTTTTCCTGGTGTGTATTCAAACTAGTCCTCTACAAAATGTTTTTCAATACATTTTAGTTGAAATGAATGATATTTCTTCTTCATAAATTACAATACTACAAATACATTTTTCTTTATTTCTTTTTGTATCTAATTTTAATTTGGCTATGAAGAGCTTTTGGACCTTTATTTCAACTGTTATTTTCTTTTGTAGCTCATGGTTGTAAAGACTTGCTACAGAACTCATCAAGAAGCTATTCTTTTCTGCTTAAATTTGATAATGGTAAGAATATTTTGTTTGTGTGGAAATGGAATATCCTTATACTATGATTTCCTTAACATATTCTTCTATTCTAAATCCCGTTTCATTACTATTATAGATTGCAAAGGGTAATGCTTTCATTGAAGAAAACTGATTCATGTGATCTAATAGTTTGAGATTCATATGCTAGACTACTCCTCTAATCAGAGAGCACAAAGTTTGATTATTTATTAGGAATATGTAATAACTTATAATGCACAAGAGATATCCTTTATACCAAGGCTGTAATAGTTTATATAAAAGGCTACTTTTTGTATACAATTAGGCTATCATAACTTCATATTCTTTGAACTATGCATACTGACATAATCAAATTGTAGAAGGAGGGCTTACAACGGTTGTATCACAATCTCTAAATTATTCATGGAAATAGATGAATTTTTTGTGATAAAGTAAGGTAGAGAAAGTAAAACATTCTATTGAGCTTATACTTTAATGTAAATTATATTAACTTACACTATTAGAAGCATACCAATCGTTTTAAAATCAATTCACTTTGTATAAAGCCGCCATAGAATTATAAACAACTTCGTTTAGCATTGACATTCCTAAAAAAAAAGAAAAATTAAAATCTTCCCCGAACACTAGTATGTCCATGATATGGCCAGTGAAGTTTATATTATAATTGGGGATGGTAGTTTTTAGGTGAGACTCCTAACAATAAACCACCATTCAAGAGCCGACATCCTCGGTCACGGCAATTTTTGTAATGTGTGATGATGCCCTCTAAATCCACAGGATTAGCTTGTGTGTTATTTCTGCTTTTGGAGACCAAGACAGTGTTAGGAGTGGTAGGATTTTTACAAGCATTGGACTTCCCCTTTTTCTGCATACTGAGTCAAATATTGAGAAGAATCAGGTGCAGGTCCAGTATTTTTCTCTGTAGCAGAGTCATCTTCCTCTTCATCCCCCCAAAACTTCTTCAAAATCTGAACACTTTTAAGGCTTACCTCAGAATGCTTGCTAGGGCCAGGTTTCCTTGCTCTGAGATTTCCTGTTGGACTCAGGTTTTCATCAACAGAAGTGATAGGAGTGGCCATTGTTGCTGGAACCAAAACAGGTAAACTTGCCCATTGTTCAATCAAAAGTGAATCAGAAGCAACACTGGGGAAAGACTAAAATCATCTAGTATAACTCAAGATATGGTTAGGAACAAAAGTGCAAAGGAAGAGTCCAACACAAAAGACTAGACTATTAGGTCGGAGAATCCTATAATAACTTATATTGCAGTATAGAGCTATAAGGAGACATTGTTGATGCCATTAATCAGCTAACTAATTAATGCTCACATTTTTTCTTGTCAATTTGTTTTGTTCTATTTTTTGTGTAATTGCACTCGCAACTAGAAGAAAACTTTACTATTGCTCTAGAAGTTCATATTTAATGCCAATGCTGACATTCAATTAAAATCTGATCTGGTGTTCTTCATCTTCTCTTTACTCCTTTTTTGTTCCATCTTCTTCCCTGGTTTACATTTACACCATAACACAAAATCATAGAGCCAAGAAAACAACTCTGAAGCAACGCTGTAATTAGATGAGATCTAATTGTTGTTGTGTTTTCACTAATTGGAGTCTAATAGCAACTATGTAGCCTTGCCCAACAACAATGAAAGTCAAATTTAACAACAAAAAAAAACGCAACAGTAACATGGGAGAGATAGAGAGAGGCTGGATTTTTTTTTTTGCTTTTTTGATTATGAAGGAAGGAAGGAACAAGAAGGATTTAACAGAGATTGGTTTGATGGAAAAAAAATCTGGATATTTTAGAAAAGGTTTAGAATTTATGGGTTTTATTGATTTGAAAGTGATGAAGAACACCAAAAAGAAGAAGAAGAAGATGAGGAACAAAATAAAGGAGAAGAAGAAGGAGAGAATCACGAAAGAGAGAGAGAAGGGGATTTGAAGCTTAATTATTTTTTTAAAATAATTTTGTTTTGATGAATCTAATATTCTGAATTTTTAATTAAAGATTTCTGGAAAAAAAGTATGAATTTTTTTCTAATATTTTCGAAAATTAATTTTCAAATTTTTTATATTTTTAAATTAATATAAATGAATTTATATATATTTTTTATTTTATTTTTTTGAAAAAAATGCAAAATGCCATGTGTACCAAAAAAAAATGAAAAAAAATTAATTATACAGTTAGCACGCCATGTCATCAGAAAAATGTGACTCAGCGTGCCACGTCAGCAAATATGCACAGTCAGATGGTCTAGGGGGTATTTTGAAACATTTTTTTTTTACAAGAACCGAATCCAAAAAAAAATTTTACAGGGAGAAAACCAAAATTGCCCTATATTACAGGGGTAAAGACGTGTTAACTCTTTATTTTCTTATCTTTGCTGTACTCGATATTGCATGGTGTGTTATTGAATGAATTTAGAATCCCTTCAAAGCTCCGTCAGATCAGTGGTTGTGGATCCCTGACTCCATTAGGGTTACTCTGTTCGGGGGGCGTATGATGTGTTGACTTCAAAAAACTTAACAGTAGTGGACCCATCAGCGGAGTTGATTTGGCATCGACAGGTTCCTTTGAAAGTTTCTGTTTTTGCTTGGAGGCTACTTCGTGATCGATTGTCTACCAAATCGAATCTGATCTATAGAGGTGTTGTTTCACCAGAAGCTGGTCTGTGTGTTTCAGGTTGCGGTTCTTTAGAGTCGGCGCAACATTTGTTTCTATATTGTCCTACTTTTGCTGCTTTATGGCCCGTGATTCGCGATTGGATTGGTTTTGATGGAGTCGACACGAATGTTTTGTCTGATCACTTTGTCCAGTTTGTTCATTCAACAGGTGGAAATAAAGCTAGGAAGACTTTTCTTCAGCTTGTTTGGCTCATTTGTGCCTGGGTTTTATGGACTGAACGTAACAATAGGTTGTTTAATAATTCTATTACTCAGATGCCTAGGTTGCTGGACAAAGTAAAATATTTGTCTCTAGGGTGGCTGAAAGTTAGAAAAGCTACCTTTTCGTTTGGTACAGATAGGTGGTGGTCAAACCCTTTACTTTGTTTGGGTATTGGCTAATTTGGTTTTGTTTTTGTACATACTATGAGACGTTGTTGTTTTTGAAGAGTCTTTATGGCACATCTTGTGCTATTGAGACTCTTGTGTGGTGTTAGTATAATTTCATTTTTGATTTTTCAAAAAATACTTTTTTCCCTTCAGATGTGAGGAGAACAAATTCCTTTCTTTATTTTTTGGTAAAGTCAAATTATTTCTTCAACAATAAGTTGCTTCCATCTTATATTATCATTGCATTCCATTTTACTAAGTCTTCGTCTCACTTTTTTCATTTCATTCTTTACCTTCCTTTAACTATATATATTTCACTCCAAACTCATCAAATATTCTTCCTTGTAAGTATTTGATTTGATATAGTTTCATTTTAAACTATATATTTTGCTTATCAATATTCTTGGGAACGCTTATCAACATCTCTTATTTATTCAATCAAAAGTTACAATATAATTTTGCTTTCATACGAGGGTCTGGTGAGTATTTTCAAATATTTTTGCTATTTATTCTTGCCCTATTTTTTTTATTATTTTTGTGTGTACATCTCTCTGTTCATAGTAATTTAAAAAATACATAAATAAATTTACATATTATCCTATTTATTGTTTTAAGGGGACCATACAATAAAGCAGTTAAATCAAACATAAACCATCTCTCAAAAAATCAAACAGAAACTAATTTGAGTTAAAAAAAAAATATCGATACATAAATACCTATAAAAAAAGGTTGCAACACTGTTGAATCTAGTGGACAGTAATATTGATTCCCTGATTGGTCGGTTCTTGAACCAAATACTGAGTTTAAAAAAATATGAACCATAATTAAATATTAACCCATAATCAACTTATTTAGTCAAATGATATTTCTGACAGAAAAATATGTTTCATTCAAATGATAAAATAAATATCGTACGATCAAAATAATCATGTGTTGTAACATTTCTCATCTATATTTTGAGATCAATATACTAGTGATTAGAAAAGTCAAAAACACACTAAGAATACTCATAATCATTTCAAAAGTCAATGGGAAATCAACAAATCAAAACCTTAATCCTAAAAAGCCAACAAATTTCTTCCACGTATGACCAATGGTCAAGATTAATGCAAGAACCACAGTTTTCAAGTCATCCATCTTTATTCTCAAAAAAAAATCAAAATCATCCATCTTTAGAAAAAAAAATGTATTTATGTTCGCTCGTATCGACTGTAGGTGGGTCTCTTCATTACCAATTTAGTCACATGTTGAGGGGTCATTTATGAGACTAGGAGGATGTTGAATTCAGTGATAGCTGTCATAATCCTCATACTCAAAATATGGTGCTAACAAAATGAGTCTTTCTCGGATATTTCATCAAATACAAAGAGTACAATCTCTTTAAACAAACCACAAATAACACCAAAAAAACAAGCAAAGAAACATAACATTATAATTATAAAAACATTAATACGGTTATTAAATTTTAAATCGGACAACGGAAACACAAAGATCTCATGAAAATTTTAGATGGGTCACTTAGAATTGGTTTTACAATTGAGGTTGCAATGATAAGGGTTGTAGGTTTAGAGGATTGTTCATTTGGTAGCACAATTGGGATATGACATATGCACCTCTTGAACACCTTCTTCCACATCTTTATCAACAAAGATGATTTGTTTATCAATTACATGATCTCCATCAATGTTTTCAAATTCACTTTGAGAGGAAGAAATCAGGGAAACGATGTGAAGAAAACAAAAAAAAAACAAGAATAAACCAAAGAGAAAATAAAAACTAAATGGTCTAGCATTCTTTTGTTTTTTTAACATTTGCATAGATCACCCTAGAGAGCAAGTCTTGCATGGACACGAATACAAATAAAAAGTATTTGGATACACTCACATAAATGAAAAAAAACAAATGAGAAAGAATTTAGTCACATTATTCAATTATATTCTCTTTCGAATTTTTTTCATTATGTGTGCGCGCCTAAACATTTTTTATTTGTGATTGTAACCAAGTAAGTATTTCTCCATCCTAGAAATTAAATATACATAGAAAAAAAAAATTAAAAAATCAAACGATGCTTTAATTTTCAATTCTCATTAGTCATGCCATGTTCTCCTACATGATTTCTGCTCTTCGCCAAACACAAAACACTCGCGCCCAACTGAAATTACCAATTTACCCCTGTGCTACTTAAGTAACGCAGCGTGAGTTAACTCACGCAAGTGTTAATTCCAGCGTGAGTTAAGTTGCGTAGCGCATGTTAAGATGCGCAGATTTTAACATTTGCGTTACTTAACTAACGTATGAGTATTTTCGACATTTCAGCTGGACGCGAGCGTTTTGTACTGGGGGAAGAGCAGAAATCCTCCTATATTTGCTACCATCTAACGTGTAACGATTCACCAGTTTCAACTTTGAGGCACAAATCCTTGATGCTGCTGCAACCATGCCTTTTCTTCTTTAGTATATATGTTGTACAAGTTTATTTTTTAAACAACTAATTTTAGTATATTAATTTCTTAGTATTAGATGAATAAGGAAATTGAACCCGAGGCCCCCTTAATTTTTGATTAACTAGTAGGGTTCAAGTTGAAAATTTTCAAAAATATGGGGACGAAATTGCAAAATGTACATAAATTATAAGAATTAATTTTACTTCATAAATTCTCATCATTTTAAAAATCCTCCAAATTAATCATTCAAACATAATTTATATAAAAGAATTTGAGTTCCCTTAGTGTGTTTGGATGAGGGAATGTTTTGAGGGAATTCAAATACTTTGAGGTGAATTTCATTGTTTGGATAATAATTTGAAGAATTTTCAAAATGATGCAAATTTATGAAGTATTTTGTTCAAGTTAAATTTAGAGAATTTCATATGACACCTAAGAGTGTGTTTGGACGAGGTAATTGGGAAATTTTAAAGAATTTAGAATTCTAGGCAATTTAAATAATTCAATTAAATTACTTTCATTTCTCAATACTTTTGTTTGGATGGAATAATAAAAAATTCATTGTCATCATTTTTGGGCAACTTTTATAAATTTTAATTTTTTGGGACCAAATTTGAAATTGAAATTAGGGGTCAATTTTTAAATTTCAAAAAATTGAGGGGGTCAATTTGCAATTTTTGAAAACTTTGGAAAATTTGAGGACCAAAGTTCAAATTTTGAAAAATTATAAGGGTTAAATATGTTTTTAGTCCTTACATTTTGCGTCCTTTTGAAGAATAGTCCCTACATTTCATTGAATGTTTTTAAAATCATCACATTTTATCTCTGTTATCAAAATTAGTCCCTGCTGTTAATTCTTTAACGGAATGTTGATGTAGCGGTTAGTGGGTCCCAATTATTTTAGGGTTAAATATGTTTTTTGGTCCCTACATTTTTCTTGTCTTTGAAGAATAGTCCTTAGTGCCACATCAGCATTCCGTTAGAAAATTAACAACATAGATCAATTTTGATAACGGAGATAAAATGTGAGGGTTTTAAAAACATTTAAAAAAATGTAGGGACGATTCTTCAAAGGGGCGCAAAATATAAGGACTAAAAACATATTTAACCCAAATTATAACAATGAAGAAACCTGAAATTCTTGGCTTTTAGGTGTCATTTGAAATTCTCTAAATTTAACTCGAACAAAATACTTCATAAATTCCCATCATTTTGAAAATTCTTCAAATTATTATCCAAACAATGAAATTCACCTCAAAGTATGTGAATTCCCTCAAAATATTCCCTCACCCAAACTCAAAGTATTCCCTCATCCAAACACACTCTAAAAGTTAGGAATTTCAAATAAAAGCATTGAGAAATGAAAGTAATTTAATTGAATCATTTAAATTGCTAGAATTCAAAATTCTTTAAAATTTCTCAATTACCTCTTCCAAACACACTCTTAGGTGTCATTTGAATTTTTTTTATTACTCCATCCAAATAAAAGTATTGAGAAATGAAAGTAATTTAATTGAATCATTTAAATTGCTAGAATTCAAAATTCTTTAAAATTTCTCAATTTACCTCTTTGAAAACATTTCATCATCAGAACACACCAATGAAATGTTTGGTATCACTTTAGGTAAGATTTACGCGTGGTGTTTTTACAGTGAAATGATATTTATACAATCATTTTATGACAACTATTGGGACAATCCTCTCTCTCATACACTCATTATGTCCTTACTTTCTCTCTCTATTACTTTGGTTTTGGTGCCAATACATGCACTTTTTTCTATATTTTTGGTTGTCTCATATGTTGTACATAAAGTGGTTCTTCAAATAGCATACCTCTTTTTTAAAAGATACATAGTGTAGGTTTTGCAAAATTAAGTGCTTCGTTCGGCAGGAAATTATACCCTGTACCCATACATTTATACCTTCATCCCAACAAATCATCGATAATTCCAAAATTGCCCTCTATCATTTAATTTTTTACACCCATATTCTTCATCCAATTTTCAACATTCATGAGTTCACCCCCACATACCATGGCAGTACATATTTTTCGAAAAACTATTTTAACCATGTCCGGTTCACCCTAACATAAAATTGCATTCACTCAAGTTTCCTGTTTTTTTTTTTTGGTGAGATTTTGGAAAACTCATGCATTCTTACGGCGTGTTGATTTTACCGGAAAAGTTCAACAATGGTTTATTTACATTGATTCGATTTAGAAATTCTTTGAAACATGTTTAAACAAAATTGAATCATTGATTTTTATGTTGGAACATCACAACACAAACACATTTCGATAAAACTTCATCTTCGGTTGTACCAGAAGAAAAAAAATTAATCTTCATCAAATCTATTCTACCGATTTAGACTAAATTTGATGATATGAATTTCTGGAACAAAAAAGAAAATTATAATATAAATTGATAGAGAAATTTATCACGTGAGATAGTTGAAATCAAACCTAACTCAAATCATTTAAGTCTAACAATATTTTATACTTCAGTAAAAAACAATAGAATTCTTGACAAACAAATAGAAATTTTCTACATACGCTTTCTGGCTATATAATTTGGAAATTGATATTTGTGCTTTCGGAAAAAGTAACATACGAAATGGCCTTAGTAGTTTTTTGGCTTTTAAAAATTAATTAAACTGGAAATGTGGGGGTGAACTCATCTTTGGACTAAGGAATGTTGAAAATAGAGTGAAGAATACGAGTGTAAAAATTAAATAATAAGGAGGGCAATTTTGGAATTATCAACGATTTGTTGGGGTGAAGGAACAAACGTATAGGTATAGGGTATAATTCTCTTGATCCTTTTTCCTTACTTCTCTCGAGTTTCCTCTCAAAAAGCATCGTTTGATGCTTTAATTTGCGATGATTCTCATGCCTCATTCATTTTCCCCTACCTTTGCTACCAATGTCACTAGCACGAGCATTCCTTCATCTTACTCCCCCGGTGGGTTCTAACTACTCTAACGATTCACCAAGTCTCGTTTTTCAATGTTACCGTCGCCACAAGGGGTTTTATGGTAATAACAAAATGGTTCTGCCACACTGGCAAAGCCACCAGACCTACGTAGAGCACAATCGCCACTAACAGCGCTTCCTTGTTCGAAATATTTTTGGCCAAACTCAAAAAAATTAGAAATCAGGACTTAGGACTAATTCGACCGTCCAAATTTGGAAACTCATCGCTCCAAGAGATTTGTCTATCAAGTTCTAATTATGTTACCATACTGCCTTTTCTTCTTTGTGTGTACGTAGTGCAAGCTAAGTTAATAGAAAGATTAATATCATAACCTTTAATTCCTTTGGTTTATGCTATGCATTGTGGCTGCTTAATTGATTAAGAAAAAGTGATAGGGAATGATGTTGTTAGTTTTAGCCGAATTATCTTTGCTTGCACCTCCATTTAGTTCCTTTACATCAACCAAGTCCCAATGATGATTCAATTTTTCCTAACATATCAACTTCAATATCCTTATTATATTAAGGTCTCACCAAATAGATTATAAAATAACCCTACACTACAAACTATGCCCTTTAAAACAACACTGGTTTTGGGGAAACTAATTGGGTTAAGCGCTTGATTTTGCTAAGTAAATGTCTATTTATAATAGTGTTACTTTTCTCTTTTTCTAACTTGTTTGTTTTCCCTTTCCTAATTTGAAGAACTTCCACTTAAATCAGAGAAAGATGGAGTTTCTTACTGAACTATCAAAAGAAGCTGTCTCAAAACTTGGAGAATTGGCAGTGCAATCTACAGTGAAGCAGTTTGAATATGTGATCCAGCACAAAAAAATTATTGCCAACTTGAAGGAAAAACACAATAAGTTGAAGGGTGTTAAAGAAGCACTACAAGCATGGGTTGACACAAAAGGAATGAATAGAGAAGGAGTTGAACCTAACATAGAAAAGTGGCTCAATGACGTTGCAGCTTTTGAAAATGTGTTACAAAGTTTCTACGAAGAAAAAGTTAAGATGAACAAGAAATGTTTTGGTGGAAAGTGTCCAAATTTGACATATAACTACTCATTGGGAAAGCAAGCCTCTAAAAGCATTGAATATATTACAAGATTGAAGGAGGAAAAAAATGAATTCCAGCTCATATCCTACCATAAAGCTCCACCAACTCTTGGATCCACCTTCACTGAAGATATTAAGAGCTTGGAGTCTAGGAAGATAATCATAAAAGGAGTCATAGAGAAACTGAAGGATGATAAGTTCAAAAGAATGAGCATATGTGGAATGGGTGGAGTGGGAAAAACCACTCTGGTAAAAGAACTCATCAAATCTGTAGAAAATAAGTTATTTGGTAAAGTTGTGATGGTAGTGGTATCCCAAAATCCTGATTACAAGTATATCCAAAGTCAAATTGCTGATTGTTTAGGCTTGAGCTTGAAAAGTGAAAGTGTGGACGGAAGAGGCAGGGAATTAATTCATAGGTTGAAGGAAATTGATGATGATGGAAAGATTAAAGTCCTAGTTGTGCTCGATGATGTGTGGAGTGAGCTTAATTTTGATTGGGTGGGACAATTTTATAGTGAAATTGCTAGAATAAATCATTTATGGTGTTTTTACAGTGAAATGATATTTGTACAATCATTTTATCACCTCGTTACAAAATCCACAATCATCTTCCTTCTCAGATGTTCACAATTTTGTTTACTCATGCATCGAACTTAGTTTCAAATTTTGGGGTAGCACAGAACACAAGAAATTCCTTATGCTTTGTGGATTGTTTCCGGAAGACTTTGACATACCTATTGAAAGTTTATTACGTCATGCAATGGGCTTGGGATTGTTCAAAGCTATCAGTGAGCCATGGAAAGCAAGAAATCGAGTGAATAGTTTCGTGGACGATCTAAAGAGATGCTTCTTGTTGTTGGATAGCAATGTGCCAGGGTGTGTGAAGATACATGATATTGTACGTGATGTTGTCATATCAATTGCGTTTAAAATAGAACATGGGTTTATGGTGAGATATGACATGAAGAGTCTGAAAGAAGAGAAATTAAACGACATCAATGCATTATCACTTATCTTGGATGAGACGGTAGGGTTAGAAGACAACTTAGAGTGTCCTAAACTTCAACTTCTACAAGTTAGATCAAAAGAAAAGAAACCAAACCATTGGCCGGAACATTTCTTCGAAGGCATGAAATCACTCAAAGTTTTGTCTATGCAAAATGTGTACATTCCAAAACTTCCATCTCTATCTCAAGTTTCAGTTAGCCTCCATATGCTTCTATTAGAATAATGTGACGTTGGAGATATATCTATAATTGGTAAGGAACTCATACACCTAGAAGTCTTAAGTTTTGCACACTCTAAAATTAAAGAACTTCCAGTTGAAATAGGAAACTTGAGCATTCTAAGATTATTGGATTTGACAAATTGCAATGATCTTAATGTCATTTCTACTATGTCTTGATAAGATTGTCTCGATTGGAAGAACTTTATTTAAGGATGGACAGTTTTCCTTGGAAAAAATGAACTTGCGATCAATGAGTTGAAAAGGATATCTCATCAACTACAGGTTGTTGAGATGAAAGTCAGAGGGACTGAAATTTCAGTCAAGGATTTGGACTTATACAACCTACAAAAGTTTTGGATTTATGTGGACCTTTATAGTAATTTTCAGCGCTCTGCATATTTGGAGTCAAATTTATTGCAAGTCAGTGCTATAGATTATCAATCTATTAATAGCATATTGATGATCTCACAATTGATTAAGAAATGTGAAATCTTTGCAATAAGAAAGGTGAAAGGCTTGAAAAATGTTATGCCACAAATGTCACCTGATTGTCCAATTCCATACTTGAAAGATTTAAGGGTTGATTCATGTCCTGATATGGAGTATCTGATAGATTGTAGCTTTCATTGCAATGGCTTTCCACAAATTCGGTCATTGTCTTTGAAAAAACTTGAGAATTTGAAAGAGATGTGTTATACACCTAATCACCATGAGGTCAAGGGAATGATGATTGACTTCTCATATTTTGTGAATTGGAATTAATAGACCTCCCAAGCTTTATTGGCTTTAACAATGCTATGGATTTGAAAGAGCTCAATCAAGTAAGCAATTTATGTTTTTTTTTGTGGTTATAGGTTATTATTATTATTATTATTATTATTATTATTATTATTATTATTATTTACATATTTATTTACACGATCATCATATAGTCAATTGTTTTGCACAGGTAAAAAGAATTAGTTGTGATAAATCTGAACTAACAAGGGTCGAGGAAGGTGTGCTATCAATGAGTGGCAAGTTGTTTTCATCTGATTGGATGCAACATTTCCCAAAATTGGAAACAATCTTGCTACAAAATTGTTCTTCCATTAATGTGGTCTTTGACACTCAAAAGATATTTAGATGGCCAAGTATTTCCACAATTGAAAGAACTGGAGATATCTCACCTTAATCAACTAACACATGTCTGGAGTAATGTTATGCACTGTGTGCAAGGTTACCAAAATTTGGAAACCTTGACAATATCAAGTTGTGATTCTTTGAGACATGTATTTACTCCACCTGTTATTAGAGCAATCACCAATATTGGAAAATTGGAGATACAATCTTGTAAGTTGATGGAGTATTTGGTGACCGATAATGAAGGTGGTGATGAAGGTGGTCATAATAAAGAGGAAATAAATATTATCTCTTTGAAAAATTAGATACCTTAACACTTTCAAGACTCCCAAGTATAGCACATGTTTCTGCAAATTCTTACAAGATAGAATTTCCATCCTTAAGAAAGTTGGTAATTGATGATTGTCCAAAGCTAGATACATTGCTTTTGCCAAGTGCATATACAAAGCACACAAATCATTCTATTGCATCATATTCAAATCTCGATGGCACTGGTGTTAGCCATTGTGAAGAAAACTACCCAAGATCTTCTAATTTTCATTTCGGGTGTACGCCATTGTGTTCTAAATTGATTCGACAAAGCAACAAAAATAACAAAATCAACAAGGTAACAGCTCACACAAATATTTTTAATTATCCAGTTATTTTTATATTTCCTTGGTATAATTCTAACTAAACTGTACACGACTTTTATTACATGATTAGGCTCCTTCTGTTTCTGAAAGAAAACCCAAGATAGAGTTGGGCGGTGCACCTCTTCTTGAAGATCTTTATGTAAACAATTGTTGTTTATAAGGGATGGATAAAACAAGGATAAGACGCGCGCCAGTTATAGACGGACACTTGTTCCCATACTTAAAATCACTAATCATGGAGAGCTGTAACAAAATAAGTGTCTTGTTTTCTTTTTTGTCTATGAGATATCTTGAGCGTCTAGAGAAGCTACACATATTGAATTGAAGAAACTTAAATGAGATAGTATCTCAAGAAGAATCAGAATCAATTGAAGAAAAGATTGTGTTCCCTGCATTGCAAGATCTGCCTCTTGAAAACCTTCCAAACCTTGAGGCTTTCTTCAAAGGACCCTATAATTGATTTTCCATCACTACAAAAAGTGGACATCACAGATTGCCCTAATATGGAATTGTTTTCACGAGGACTTTATAGTGCACATACTCTTCAGGATATCAACATATATCAGAATGAATCACGCATTACCAGCTACATAAATAAGAATGACGTGAATGCCACTGTACAAATATTTAAAGCGTGTGTAAGCCTCGTCTTAATGTATCTAAATTACTTATCACTTATAGTACACTTAAATAATTTCAAATTAATAATTTTATTAGTTGATTAGGAGCAAGCCAATAATTTGTTGTTTCTAGAATACAAGTCTGTCAATACTATTAGGAGATAATTGAATGAATATTTTGTAGGTGGAATTACAAAGTTCTGAGATGTTGAACTGGAAGGAGCTAATTGATAAAGACATGTTTGGACGCTTTTTCAAAGAAGGGGCAATATACATCAGAGAATTTCGTAGATTATCAATGCCTGTACCATTCAGTGAGATACAAATGCTTCAACATGTAAGGAAACTTGAGGTGTTTGGATCAGTAGGAGAATTTTCAAAAAGGGGTGTCGCTACACATTATCATCTACAAAAGATGACCCTGGAATATTTGCCAAGATTGAGTCGCATATGGAAACACAATATTGCAGAGTTTGTAAACTTTCAGAATCTAACAGAAATTGAAGTTTCCGATTGCCGCAATTTGAGGAGTTTGCTCTCCCACTCTATGGCTAGAAGCCTTGTGCGACTTCAAAGAATGGTAGTTGTGAGATGCTACATGATGGAGGAGATAATAACAATGGAAGGGGAGTCTATAGAAGGAGGCAACAAAGTCAAGATTTTATTTCCTAAGTTGGAGGAATTGATACTTTTAAATCTTCCTAAGCTGAAATGTGTTTGTTCAGGAGATTATGACTATGATGTCCCTTTATGCACTGTTGAAGTGGAAAAGGAGTTCAATAATAATGATAAGGTTCAGATTTCATTTCCACAATTAAAGAAATTAGTGTTTGATGAAGTACCAAAGCTCAAGTGTTTTTGTTCAGGAGCGTACGACTACGATATCATGGAGTCGTCAACTAATGAGTGTCCAAATATGACAACCTTTCCCCATGGAAATAATATTGTTGTAAACACACCTGACCTTCATAAAGTAAGCTGGAATTGGAATTATATACAAACACTTGGTGACCTAAATTTGACAATATATTATCTTCATAATTCACAGAAATACAAGGTACAAACACATACATGACGTCTCCCAATTTGAACATGATATAAAACTACTCAATTAACTTTAAATTTAGATTACATCAATTTTATGTTGGGTGTTATGCAGGTAGAATTACAAAAATTAGACACATTTAGAGATATGCATGAAGAGCTTATTGGCTACATCAAAAGAGTAAAAAAGTTTGTGATTTTATACCGTCACAAGCTATGGAATTGCATCCCATCCAATTTGATGCAATTATTCTCACATGTGAAGTCTCTCACAGTAAAAGAATGTGAGTGCTTAGAAGAGATATTTGAATCAAATGATAGCATGTTACAGTGTGAACTAGAGGCCTTAGAATTGTTCTCTCTTCCAAAACTGAAGCTCTTATGGAAAAATCATGGTCAGATTATAGGATTCGAGTGGTTACGACATATAATGATCGAGCAGTGCAATAATTTGGAATATGTGCTTCCAGATGTTTCCGTGGTCACAAGCCTTCGAAGTTTGGTGTCGATTCGTGTGTTTGAATGCGAGAAGATGAAGGAGATCATTGGGAATAATTGCAATCCTATTAATTATGTACAACAGAAAGCTAAGATTAAATTCCCAAAATTGGAGGAAATATTACTAGAGAAGCTTCCTAGCCTCAAATGGTTCAGTCAAAGCTCTTTCCCTTGCTATGTTGATATGCCACGATGTGGGTGGATAGTAATTAAAGACTGCCCAAAGATGAAGACCTTTTGGTACAATGGAATCTTATACACTCCAGGTCTTGAAGGAATTTATGCAGAAATTACCGAATTTGACAAAGACGAAGATGTTAATGAAGTGATACAACGACAGAATAAATGATTGAGTGTTTGTGTGAGGTATGAATTATTACAACTATCTCCTTTTGTCCCTCCTACCTATGTCTCTTTCCTCACTCATTTATAATCTCTGGTTTAGAGAAGAACCCATCTTCTTTATTGCATGAATTTCTCAAAGTTTATTTTTGCCTATTCTTGAAGTTTCTCCTCACCATTTAGTAATGTTGTGCATTCGAAAATAATTTCACATAAAGGAACTAAGAATTGTTCACGTCCTTATTTTCTTCTTTTTACTTTTCAATATTTTAATGAAACTTCATCATCTCATTACCTTCATATTAGCAGTCATATAGTTTGTTATCTTGAACTCAAATATATCCATTGTTATGACTGCATTTGGAAGTAAGGCTTTTTTGTTTGTCTTTCACTTTTTTAGGTAATTTTAGCTTGACAGGGATTCTAAAAGCCAGATGTCATTTAAGAATTTGAAAGAAGCTGCCACAAACAGAACATTGTCTCCTGAAGACAACATGTCAAGGTATATGGCATTGATGCGATGTTTTCAATTGCTATTGCAATCTTCCATCCTGAAACTGAATGATTTTAAATTCTCTGTATCCTAATCTAGCAAAATTTCAGCTTGTGATTATGGAACTGAGTACATACAATTCCCTCTCCTCAATCCACATCTTTTTTTCTGGTATATATTCAAACTAGTCATTTACTAATTGTGAAACAGACTAATTCATGATTTTGATCGATAAACTCGAGCAAGAAAGATGATTGATAGTTCATGCTTATCTTTTACTCTTGCCGTCTTTGCTAGAAACTTGTAAGAATTGTGATTTGCGTCACTTATTATATTTCTATGAACTTGGAATTACATTTACTACTTTTCTTCTATGAGATGCTATTAATCAATTTGACAAAGAAACTCGCCCCTTTAAGCAGCATGGCAATAAACATTCTTAAAATCCTTTTCACCACATTTTAATTGATATGAGTGATTTCTTTTCTGCTTAAATTAAAGAACTACAAACTCATTTTTTCCGTGAAGTAGTTCTCTTTGATACTTGATCTTTTCATCTGCAAGGTTGCATTGCATTATCCCTTTATTATGATTTTCAAAACAGGTGTACATCTTTGATTCTAATTTCCTCTATCATTACTGTCTTATAGATGGAAAATGAAAATCTCAGAGACCAAGAACTAGCTTCAGCCATAAGCAATATGTTGAGGCATTGAATCTGGAAGACTTTTATCCATTCAGAATATTTGTGACTCTTTAAGTAGAGATTATTGTCAAATTCAAGGATGCTTTTTTATAGAGAAATGTTGCTGACTATATATGTTTAAATAAGGAAGAATCATTGCTGAAGTATATAGTAAATTGATAAGATTACAATTCAACATTGATCTGTCTGAATAAACCAAACTAAGTATTGATGAAAAGGTTGATATACTTTTTTCCAATCAAAAACAAAGATAAGGTTAAGCAAAAGTACTTACTTGATAGTATTGATTCAAACACAATTAAGAAATTAAAACCAACCCTTTCTTGTCTAGTTGAGTAATTCCAATCTTTGATAAGAATAAGACATATATACATCAATAGGTCAAGCCAAGGCATATCCACTTTAAAACAACTAGCTAGCTAGAATGAATTGATTGATATTAAGGATGTGAAATACATCTTGTCCTATCTTAATCAATATTTATTATTTACAATGAAGATGACAAGATTGGTAACGTCCAAAAAAAATAAAATAGACATTAGCAGTATACGTGGCTCCAAAACCAGTGCTCCCCAAAAGTGTAGAAATATTTTAATGCCGTGACCCACATAAATCTTGTATGTTTTTTTGTCAATTTATGAATGTTGTATTAATCAAACAACGAGCCGTTTAGAATTGAGTAACTCAATTGATTTGAGTTAAAAGATTAAAGGAGTTGAACGACCTAGATTCTTTCTCACATGCCATGGAAAGAGATGACTTCTTTATTGATACCACATAATTTTTATTTGTTTTTTCCTTTCCAAAAGGCTGTCAAACTGTGTCTCAAATTTGTTGTCGTTCCTTATTAAGTGAATCTAAGGGTATATTTGTTTTAAATTTATCAAATTTATTATTAGAATATAAAGATGGGAATTTTATTTTAAAGTATTTAAAATAAAGATGTTTGTTTAACATTATAATATTCTTGTGAACCATAAAAATAGATATTACAATAGGTAATCACATAAATTTATTCTCATCTTCATAGGAACTTTATTCCCACCCTTTTCTCTAGGAAATTTTTTCTATTTCGAACGTTTTATACCCGAGAATAAATTTAGTAAACTTGCAACAAACATAAGCATGTATATTTTTATCGTTTTATTCCCAAGAATCTATAAATATAACTTGAAACAAACGCATTAAGTTAACAATCATGTTACCTGTTACATATACATATATATATATATAGACACACACAAACACATAGATATATAGTAACTATAACTTCCAACTCATCTAACAAATTAGTTATAACCGAAAAGTTAAGTTATAAAGAATTTGTATATCATGATGTGGGAGAATTCGAGATGGTTAATGTCTAGGCCAGCCTCCAGGTGATCTAGTAAAAGTTGCATGGGAGAATGGTCATTGGAAAGTGTTTTTTTAGGGAATTGGAAAGTGTTATTGCATAGGGCTTATTCTTTAGTTATATTAGAACAAGTGACAGTGGTGGAATGTCCGGTAAATATGGTTCGATGATAAACGATTGTTAGATATTTGATATGTTGGGGTGTGAGTTCGAATCAACATTTTTTACTTCTCAACAATTAACGTGTCTCTGTTTCGTTATAGTGGATTTATGGTGATTGTGTATTAAATTGTGTTTTGATATGTCATGTGCTTTAAGATCTGTCAGGGCATGAAGGTGGAGGCGGAGGTGGTTTTGAGTTATCAGACTTTGATCGATAGCTTCCTTTTTCTATGGAGAGGGTGGAATTGATTTGTCAAAACATGAGATCCATTGTGTGTGAAGGTGGAGACAGTTTTGAATCGCCAAACTTCGATTGGTAGCTGCCTTCTTCTCTGAAGAGGGTGGTATACTTGCAAGCTCTCCGACGATTAATTAAGAATGTGTTGACTATATATGTGCGGTATTTATGATAGAAAATTGTGTGTAGTTGCTATTATTTAGTCTTTATAATGAAGGATTAGGGTTTCTTACTCTCAAACTCTTGCCTCGGTAGTTGTCCTCATGGGTCACCCATGAGAAAAATTATTATGACTAGCTAATCTTAGATCCGATTTAAACGATTCAAATTAGGTAGTTCGTACGGTCTTGATTTAGCGAATTTATAGAGTTCATGATATAATTTGTGTATGCGTTAGTGATAAGAAGCGATACAACCCATAAAACTAATGAGCATTAGCCCAGTCTAAAACAGTTTATATGTCTCTTTTTAGATATTAAAAAATAAATAAAGTTGCCTGTTAAAAAAAATCATAAAAGTCAAAAAGTAATACTTATATGTGAAACAATATGATGTAGTACTTGAACTTAAAATAGTAAAGAAGTAAATAAGAAAAGAGAAGTGAGTTGGGAAGAGAGAGTTAACGCGTGAAGGAGGAGGACGCGCTTGACTGTCAAAGTTGAAACAATCTCAATAGTCAACAGACACTCTGCTTATATGCATGCAGTACGGTACCATACCATACCACCTCACCAAGACACCAACCTCTCCTACTATATTCTTTTTTCTTTTTCTTTTTTTAAGAAGACTAACATAGTCACTTACTTATGCTCATGATTCATAGACCGATACTATTACACTTATCCAATTCACACCCTTTGCTTGCACCGTCAAAAAGAATCATACCCCTACCTTGAAAACTACAAACTATCACTACAAAAAGCCTTCCATTTCTAAAAGAAGAATTTGATAATTCAAAATTCTGATAGAGTTAATCAAATGATTGAACTCGAGTTGATAATAAATTTTCTTTACGATGAATCGTTTAAAAAATCTAGTTTAATTTTTTAATTGAATATTTTTTTTGTTAAACTTATTTATCTCTTGACGAACTCTGACTTATTAGGTTTTTGTTCCCGTAGAAATCGAAGAGTACACGAAAATTCCAGTTTAAATGGTATGGAGGAAAAGTTCATGTAATGTGGTTCAAGTTATTTTTGAGATTTTTTTTCTCAATCTTAGTTTCCTCTGTTTTTAAACTATGGATGAACGAAAATCACTTGGTTAAAAGATCAATATTTCATTCTAGGCTAAAATATGCTATTGGTCCCTGCAAATATGCCCAGTTTTGGTTTTAGTCCCTGCAAAAAAATTTTATGGTTTTTAGTCCCTGTAAAATTTTTTGTTTTTGGAAATAGTCCCTGACCCCAATTCTGTGATGATTTGTCACTTTTGTGCATATGTGTCACATGATGATTGTGCATACTTGTCCAGCTGGCATCCACGTGGCCATTCACTTATTTAAAAATCATTTTAAATCATTTTTAATAAAAACAATATTAGTTTTTATAATTCAAAAACAATAATTATTTTTTAATTAAAAAATAATAATAAAACAAATTCAAAGGGGGGAAAATGTTAGGGTTCCTCATTTTTCCCCTTTCTTCCATCGATCTCAATCGCCAACCTTTGTGCTTCTTCTTCTTCAAAATCAATCTTGTAAGTGTAATCGACGAAAGGAACATTTTCCCCCTTTCATTTCGTTTCGTTTCCTTTCCATTCATTTCTTTTTCCTGTCGTTGCGGTATTGTAATCGACGACTTTGATTTGCAGGTTTGCCTGGGTTTTGGGTGAAGCAACAATCGACGGCTGGGATTGGTTGAGATAGCTGTAAAGTGTAAGTTCACTAAAAAAAACCCTATATTTATGGTTAAAATTTGAAGTAGTTGTTTGTCTGTATGTATTTTGTCGTTTTCTTAGTTGGGACCACCATGATTCTGATTTGAATTTTTTTTTCTTTTCGTGATTTGCGTGTGGTAGTATGCCAATTACTGTTGGGTTTCATCATGGGGGGTCTTTTGTAAAGGACTGGATTATCTATTACAATGGTGGTCAAGAGTCAGTAGTAGAGGTTGAAGATGATAAATGGTGTTATTTTGAAGTTCATGGATTAGTGAAAGACTTAATCAAAGCGTTTAAGTATGGAGATAAATTTAGGATGTGGTGGCAGATTGAAGAAGAAGTAGGTTTTAGAGTGGTTAGGGTGGATGAGGATGCTGCTAATATGAAGGAATATGCAACTAGAAAAAAATGCAAGGTTGACATATATGTTGAGCATGATATGGCTGATGTGGATGGTTTGGTTAGTCTACCTAATTTTGTTGATGCAGATGAATTAGTTAAAGATATAGGGAATGAAAAAGTTGTTGCAGAGGACATGGATAAGGATAATGGGAAGGGGAAGGGGAAGGAAAAGGTTGTTGAGTGGGAGGAGGATGGAATGGAATCTGTTAATGGAGGGTCAAGTAGTGATGATGATGTTAGGGGTATAACTTTAGATGATAGTGAAGAAGAAAGAGGGCTAGGAAAGGATGATGGTTTTAACATTAACTTTTCCCCACCTATGAATGGTACAAATAGAGTGATAATTGAAGGTAATGAGTATAGGGTAAAAAAAAGAGCATGTAAAAGCCCAACCAAAAAGAAGACCCCAACCAAAAAGAAGGCCCCAAACAAAAACAAGAGCCCAACAAAAAATGATGCAACAACCAGGGCTGATGGTGCAATGTTATTAGATGATGTTCAGATTGTGGCTGATTATGTAAGTGATGAGTTGGGTAGTAGTGACCCTGATGATTCTGACACTGAAAAAGCTCCAGAGTATGAGAGGTTTAGAATGGAACATATGCATAAAAAATTTAAGTTCAAGATAGGCATGGAGTTCAGTTCTTTGAAAGAGTTCAAAGATGCTATAAGAGAGTGGACAGTTATCAATGGGTATGAATGTAAGTTTCTGAAAAACGACAAGATAAGATGTAGGGTGGTTTGTAAGTCAAACACAAACTGTGAGTGGATGGCTTTATGTAGCCAAGTGGGTGAGCAACACACTTATAGGATTACATTGGGTGGGGACCACACATGTGCAAGGACATGTGAAAATAAATCTGCTACAGCCAAGTGGGTTACAAAAGCTATTGTACCTAAAATGATGTGCACTGAAAGTATGAGAGTCACAGACATCATAACAGATATGAGGACAAATCATGGTGTTGATATCACCTTTTGGAGGGGTTGGAAGGCAAAGATGCAAGCAAGGGACATCATTGATGGAGATTCTGCAAAACAATATTCAAACTTGTGGAGATATGCAGCTGAAATTACCAGGGCCTCTGATGCTAACACAGTCAAAATTAATGTTGTTAGATCTATACCAACCCTCCAACCCAGATTTGGATCTTTTTATTTTTGTTTTGAAGGTTGTAAGCAAGGTTTCTTGAATGGTTGTAGACCCTTCATAGGTGTGGATGGATGTCATTTGAAAACACAATATGGTGGGCAACTTCTGATAGCAGTGGGAAGAGATGCTAATGACCAATATTATCCTCTTGCTTTTGGAATTGTTGAAGTTGAGAATACTGAATCATGGAGGTGGTTTTTAACTCTTTTACTGGAGGATATTGGAACTCAGAAGAGATGGGTATTTATATCTGATCAACAAAAGGTAAATATATTAATTCTGCATCAATCAATTTGTTTACATTTACAAATTTACAAATTTACAAATTCTGCCACCATTGTAACATTTACAAATTTGTTTCTATGCTTTTTTTGTCAGGGACTTATGTCTGTGTTTGATGAGATGTTTGAGGTTGTTGAACATAGACTTTGTCTCAGGCACTTGTATGCAAACTTTAAGAAAATTTTTGGAGGAGGGTCAGCAATTAGAGACTTGATGATGGGGGCAGCCAAGGCTACTTATTACCAAGCTTGGGAAAAAAAGATGCAACAATTGAAGGCAATTGATGTACCATCATGGGAGTGGCTGATGCATGTGCCTACTAAGCTTTGGTGTAAGCATGCCTTTTCTTTCTATTCTAAATGTGATGTTTTAATGAACAACCTCTCTGAAGCTTTTAACTCAACAATATTATGTGCAAGAGATAAGCCTCCAATTACCATGTGTGAGTTTATTAGGACATATTTGATGAATAGGATTGCAACTATTAGGTATAAACTAACTTCATCGCAACATAAGGTAATGCCAATGCCTAAGAAAAGATTAGATGTTGAGATTGAAAATAGTGGAAGCTGGATTCCTATATGGAGGATGGATGATGAGTTTGAAGTTTAGTAAGTTGTATGAAGGTTTTAAGTACATAGTTGATATTGGAAAGAGAACTTGTACTTGTAACTTTTGGCAATTGGTAGGTATTCCCTGTAGGCATGCCATTGCTGCAATGGGTAGAAGGTCTCAAAAACCTGAGGATTATGTGGATGGCTGTTATTCAAGAGCAACTTATGAAAGATGTTATAGCTATAGTGTAAGTGTCATTAATGGAGAAGACATGTGGCCAGTTGTTGATGTGGAAGAAATGCTGCCACCAAGTTATAAGAGGGGTCCAGGAAGACCAAAAAAATTGAGAAGAAGGGAAGCTGATGAAGAGACAGCTGGTAAATATAAGAGGCAGTGTACTAGATACAGATGCACCAAGTGTGGTGAGGCTGGACATAATCACAGGTCATGCAAAAGTACTCAGGTTAACCCAATTGCACACAAGAGGAAGGTATAATTTGTTTATATTATACCTTGTTTATATTAGACTTTGTTTGGTTGTTTACTTAATGATTTGTTTTTCAACAGAGGAAACCACCAAGGACTGCACCAGATGCACAAAATGCAGCTTCTGATAATGTCCAAGATGTGCAGGATGCACATAATGAAACTGTACAAGATGCACAAAATGAAAGTGCACAAGATGCATAAAATGAAACTGCACCTTCTGGTAAGGCACCTGTTGCTGAAAATGCTGCTAAAAATGTGACTGGTAAAGGTGTGGCTGCTACTAATGGGTCTGCTAAAGTTGTACCTTCTAGATACAAGCATGTAAAGTCTGCTGCTAAACTTGCTCATAAAGTTGCTCATAAACATGTTGCTGCTGTTAAGCCTGCTGCTACTGATAATGCTGCTACTTCCATGTTTGTTACAAGTGCTACTGCTGCTACTTCTGTGTCTGTTACAAGTGCTACTGCTGCTACTTCTATGACTGTTAACCCTCAGTTCAAGGTTCCAGCAAAGGTATGATTAGTCTTGCCCGTTTAACATGTTTACTTATAAGTTGGTGTGATTAAACTGAATCTAAATCATGTATCTTTTTTTGACAGAAAAAACCTGAAATCATATATGATGTCACTCAGCTTAAAAACAAGGCAAAGACCACCATGTCATGGAAAGGGAGAACTTGTGATGGATCAAGAACAAATTCAAGCTCAAAGGTGCCAATTTACAACCTTAACAACCTTAGAAGGAGTGGAAGAACCTGCTACTTTGGTCCACAACCCAAATTAGGTGCACCAGGGACTCTTGAGACCAACCCAATTGAAGTAGGAATAGATGAGGGAGATGGAGTGCTAACTCAGGAGAACCATCCATGAAGAACCTGCTACTTTATTTACATATTTTCATCTTAATGTAATGGCTGAAACAATGCCTTTTATTTTGATTTTATGGCTTAAAACATTGCCTCATATTTTGATGTTGATGTTATGGCTTGAAACATTGCCTGCTATTTTGATGTTATGTTATCTGCTACAAGGCTTATGTTAATTCTACAATGTTTTGGCTCATGCCATTCCTTTAATACAATATTCAACTTTTATGTCATCTCAGTGGCCATAATTTTGTTCAACAAACAACATGATCAATATAACAAACAACACAAATTTTTCATTCATTAAACCACAAGGTTACATCACGGTTCATACAACTCTTACTCATAAACATCAATTAAAAACCAACTAACACAGACAACCCACTAAACCCATACACAGAGAACCAACTACACCAAACATAATAAACTAACATTCAACTAACATCAATTCTTAACAAACCAACCAAAGACAATCAAACTAATGAGCATGATCAGTGCCATCCATTTAACTTTCTTCTCATCCTCGTATTTCACCTTCCACTTTGCAATTTCGTTCGACTCGAATGCCTTCATGACTTCATCAATGGTTTCACATTTTGTGCAGACTTGTTTTTGGTTTCCATCCGTCGTTGATCTAACCTCCATTGATGTGTCCATTGAAGGAGTAACTTCAATCATTGGTGTCACACCAGGTATGATATCATCATCCCAAATGAGCAAATCACATGTTGCTGTAGTCTGCTTAACAAATACACAATCCACAACACATATATGCTCAAACAAGATACAAAACAAAAAAACATAATACATTATCAGATAAAAATGCTAAACTTACTTTGCTGTTCCAGTTGCGACACTTCCAGAACCTTCTTCCTTGATTCGTATAAGTGTTAGCAATGTAAATCTTCATTGGCAAACAACATCCACAAGTAGGTAACATAACCGGAAAAGGTTCCAACCCGTTTGGTTGAGTTCGAACTGGCCTACGACTCTCTCCATCCCTTGAAATCGAATATGACTGTGAACCTCTACTACCCGAATAACCTCTGCTACTGCTCATTGTTGGTTGGCCGTTTGGAAATGCGAAGAAGATGGAATGATGTGCGAAGATGATAGTGAACAAAGATGGAAGGATGATTGAAGAAGAACGACAAATTGTATTCGATTTATGCTTCTGAATCGGTTGCATTGAAGATTGAAAATTGAAGATTGAAGGAAGGTTGGCGATTGAGATCGATGGAAGAAAGGGGGAAAATGAGGAACCCTAACATTTTCCCCCCTTTTGAATTTGTTTTATTATTATTTTTTAATTAAAAAATAATTATTGTTTTTGAATTATAAAAACTAATATTGTTTTTATTAAAAATGATTTAAAATGATTTTTAAATAAGTGAATGGCCACGTGGATGCCAGCTGGACAAGTATGCACAATCATCATGTGACACATATGCACAAAAGTGACAAATCATCACAGAATTGGGGTCAGGGACTATTTCCAAAAACAAAAAATTTTACAGGGACTAAAAACCATAAAAAAAATTTGCAGGGACTAAAACCAAAACTGGGCATATTTGCAGGGACCAATAGCATATTTTAGCCTTCATTCTATAAATAGAAAAGTTGAATTGTGAATGATCTATTTATAAATAGAAATCTAATCTATTAGCAGTAATCATTCATGTTCTTCAAAAATATTTTTGGTCGTGTCTAACAATTCTTCAATGATATCTTCACTACTATTCAGAATCTCTGTATCGAGCTCCTGTGAAATACTTTAGAGAAGAGCAAAAAAAAAAGAATGAAATAGAGTATCAAGTTTTGTTCCTTGAATCTAGTGAATTATTCAAATTCAATTTTAAATGTTAAAATATTACTTCCTCCAGTCCTTTACATAAGAAACAAACTTTAGAGAAGAGAAAAAAAAATGAAATAAAGTATTAAGTTTTGATTCTATAATCTAGTGAATTATTCAAATTCAGTTTTAGAAGTTAAAATATTACTCCCTCCGGTCCTTTATATAAGAAACAAAAGACATAAAACATCAAAACCAAGGAAATATATTGGAGTAAACAGGCAATTACTCCTATGAAATTGTAAGTTTCGTCAATTACTCCCCTGAAATTAACAAAACTTCAATTACCCCCCTGAAAATGCACAA
>Ga0228710_1002292_pt1 | contig 30035 bp, 6 predicted proteins | sample MedpolnodulmetaG_FD_177995 | JGI IMG/M metagenome (GOLD analysis project Ga0228710, IMG submission 177995) | Root nodule microbial communities from Medicago polymorpha collected in Santa Monica, California, United States - pink nodules | ecosystem: Host-associated > Plants > Roots > Nodule...
TTCTTAGTTGATAGTTTATGAAACAAAATACCCGACAACCCTAGCTCAGAACGATATTGATTGTTGAACGGCTTAGAATATCGCACCAGTCCCTGTGGAGACGATAACATAAATACTTACTTTTGATGCTACAACAGTGCACCAAAGTGTTTCCAAATAATAAAGTAGTAAGTCAAATCATCCCACGTGGATTGTTGTTTCGATGAGGCAACTAGCTAAACCTATTAAAAGCGATAAATAAAAGTAGTAAAATGGGTGAGTTTGCATGTTTTATTTGATTGCGCAAAGCAGTTGGATTGATTGTAGAATAATATAAGATTTGATTTAGAGTTTTAACTACAATTAGGATTCTTCGAATCCACTCTATCTCTTTGTTGGGATTAATGCAAATAATTACCAATTATAAAACGAGGGTTCTTATTAAAGTAGTTAGTTTTGTGGGATTTAGTGTCCCTCCAGTGGTTCATCTTAGAATCCTAATCAATAGGTGTTTATGTACTCATGGTAACAAGAGACATATTACAAAGAAATAAAACATATTATTATACGAAGAAAGGTTCAGAAGATAGACTCCTCTTGATGCTCCTAGCGCTTGCCTTTCTCTTGAACCTCTAAGTTCTAAAAATGAATGGGAGCTCTTGTATTTATAGACATATTTCCAACTAGGTTTGAATTGAAAAACTGGAATTCTTCATAAACCCGCAGAGAAAGTACAACAAAAAGTTGTATTTTCTCGGATCAGGGCACGCCTCGAGCGTGGCAGCAAACAATGAGCTTTTTGCTCTCTGTTCCATGCGTATAGTAAACATGAGGTGCACACTCAGGCACATGGCCTCAACCTCCTGTGTCGTTTGTTTCCTTTTCTTCGTCCTTTTTGAGTGATTTCTTACTCTACATTGGTCTTAGGAATTTGGACAAAATTTCCCCAACTTGTAATGTCTTCTGATGTCTCTTGAATCCTCATTCTTTATCTTCCATAACTTCGTGAGATGACTTGCTTTGTCAAATTACATGATTTTTTAATACAATACTAAAAAAAACATCTATATGAAATTGTTTGGTTTAGGGAAGAAATATAATTACATGACTCGATATGAAAACATTACAAAATGTCCCTTAAACCATGAACAACCTCTCTAAAACTCATCTTTATTAACTCAATTTACTACTAAAATGACTCAAATACATGTTGACAATAACGTAAGATGACTTGTCATCACAACCCAAACTTAAACAGTTGATTGTCCTCAAGTAACAATATAGCCCAAATCTTAAATTTTGCACAAGTTTTTCATATCATCATTCATTCCATTTCTAGGTTTGACTAACTTACCACTTTCATGCAAGTGGGACATGCTTAGAAAAGATATTACATAAACTTTCAACCACACTCTTTTTCATAATACACGTATGTATCTCCTAAAACTAGTGGGGATGGTCACTAAATTTTTTCACTCCAATTGTCATGTGAATCTATCTTGCTATGTACTTGAAAAAAAATTCAAAACAGACATTCAAAGTCAGCATTATATAGACACTTTAGAGTACTTTGACTTTTGAAAGCAAGCACATATGCACAATGGAGACATAATAAAATGGTAAAAATGAAAAATAAAAATGTAAAGGGAAAAAAGTAACGATTGATTAACAACTGCAAATGTTTAAACAAAAACCTCAAGTAAAATAGCTCGATGTGAAACAGTACATATAGGGCTGTTTGTTTCAGATGTTTTTCTTAAACAAAATGAATTTTTTCCATTTTTAAGTGTTTGTTTAAAATTTAAAAAAAAATCATTTTATCAAAAAAAATCTATTTTAATCCTAAAATGAAAAGCTAGTAGAATTAGTTTTTCTCAAAATCTATTTTTTTTTTTTTTCAAAAACAAGAGGTAACACATATACAAGTTAAAACTCATTTTTTTTAAATGGATTTTTATGGGCAGTAGAAAAACAAAAATAATTTCAGATTTTCTTCAAATTCTCTATTTTTTTAACACAAAATCTATTTTGTTTTTTAAGTTGAAACAAACACACCCATAATGGTTCTAATATACAATTATAAAAGCTCCCCTTATCTAGTTTTTTTTTTTTTTTGCTTTCGCACCGGTTTCCGACCCACCAATGGTGAACGACTAATCCGGCTCATGCGTAAAGGCATACACAGTGGCCAAGCGTTGTTCCTCCTAGGACTTATCTAGTTATTTAGTTACTATAACAAATTATACTCATCAAATAACGATCTCAACAGTCATTGCAATGGAAATAGTAATAGACCACAACACACTCACATCGAGTCTTACTATATATAGGGGGTTTGCCCGAGTTATGAACATGTATTTGTTCATAGTTGTTATTTGCTTATGTCTTACTTTAACATCAATGTCTTTACAGGTACACATCCCTTCGCTTGAAGAAGAACATACGATTAAAAACATAGAATTTCGATGCTTGATGTGATGTCCACATCACCCGTCTTGATGATCCATCTCGTGGTTTCATCATACAAGGAAAAAAAAACAAATATGATTATATTTAATGAATCTAAATATAATATATGTTTTTTTTCTTTTACATTTATTAGAATTCAATATAAAGTGCTTAAAAATACGCGTTTTCTTTATATCGACAAAAAAGTTATTTCTTGTTTAACTTTGTTTAATTTCGATATATAAAAAGTGCGCCATTATCTATATAAACACGTGTACATGGACTAATACGGCGACATCTCAAGTCTCAACAACTTTACGTTTCTAATTTGCAGTGCAAGTCATTCTTCCTTTATAAACTCAGAAGAGTATTGACTAAAATTCACATCCATTGTTAAATCAATCAAATTAAAGTCTTAAAGTAGCATGAACAAGGGAATCTCGTCCCTTAACCATAGTCATTCAACACAATCAAGCTCTGGTAAGCACCCTAAACAACCAAAATTGTACACAATCATATCTTCGTTATTATGGGTTTAGATCCTCTTATTTCTCAAAAATAATCGAGAATTATTATATTTAAAACGAGTGGTTGACACACATTTTAAATATTCTATTTTTTTATACTTTGACGAAGATTGAGGAATAAAAATGATCTCCATAATTGAATACTCCCTCTCTTACAAAAAATAAACAAAAGTGACTCAAACAAAATTGAGAGGTATTTGGTTCAAAATTTAGTCCAAATACATCAACCGTCTTTGACTTACTTTTTGCTTATATTATGTTATAGAGTGAGTAATATACAATACTTTTTCAAAAAATTTACTAGTATTTTTTTTTTGTTTATTTGTTATTCCCTTGAATACTTCCCATTGGATTCTCAAGGCATTACTTTCCTCTTTGGACATGTGAAACAAAGATCTAAAAATCAGGGCTTGATTTTGTATCACTTGTTGAACATCTTGTAGAGGGATAAATATTTGATTTTTGAATGAAATTTTCAATCATAAATTACAAAACTAGTTTTTGTCTAAATTACTTAGCTCTGATCTGTTTGGATTAGTCCATTTTGAAGTAGGTAATTCTTCAACAAACATTGAATCTCAAAGCAACGTCGACAACAAAAACAATAACTTTCACACCGGAATTAAGCAACATTTGCCCACAACAAAGAATGAGGAGCTGCGCATTCCCATCGTGCAATTGACAAGAATCATGTGGCGTGCTCTTCCCCCGCATGTAAAAATCTATGATGGTGCTAAAGAGTCAATTCAATTGTGTTTATCTGAATTCATGAGCATCATCACGAGTGAGGCTAGTGAGCGTTGCAAGATAGAGCATCGAAAGATCGTTACAGCGAACGATTTAATATGGGCAATGGATAGGTTAGGGTTTGATGACTATGTTGGCCCTCTAGTCTTTTACCTCCAAAGGTACCGTAACTATGAGGCTCAACTCATCGACATACCAATTACATTTGGATTCGACAAGGATGGATCGGGTGCTAGTGGCTCGAACAATGGCAGTGATAATATTCAAGGTTGATCTTTCAAAAAAAAATTAGTTCAAGGTTGATATGCAATTATCAGGATAAAATGACTTGGTGGTGTTGAAAGTGTGTTAGTTCCTTTCTATTTATTTGATTTTTGTAATTTGGTGATTTGAATAATTATCGAATCTAATGTATGTCAAAATCATTTTTTTACCAAAAGTATGTCAAAAATGTAAGAAGTATAAAAGTTTGTTGTTGGTTTGATTTACTTTTACTTATCTAGTTTTAATTTTCTATTTTTAGTTTTTATTATAAAAATCTCCCATCATTTTTACTTTATATATTTGACATTTTTTATATGAAAGTTTATTTGATGTTTTTAAATGTATATGAAAGTTTATTTGATGTTTTTAAATTTTTGTACATGAAACACAATTTTTTTTCATTATATAATTTTCGTACCTAACCATTCTTATTTAGCTTGCCTATTTCCAAGCGTCATAAGACATGTATCATTATTCCTTAAGAAGAAAAAAAAAGACTTGTATCATTAGTGAATGCCACTACTTTCCAAAATGAATTTTATAAAGATTGATTTTAGGGAACTTCTACGGTACACTCACAAAATGAGGTGTACCGGTACTCTTCATTCATAATTTTATAAATAAACGATCATCTTTTGTGTAATAAATAGCTATTTGTCAATATTTATATTTTATAGAATATTATTTTATAAGAAAAAACATCATTTCATTGTTTATAAAAATTATTGTAATTTTTTTTACATATTATCGTAAAAAAATAATCAATGTCCTCAATTATGAGTGATAAAAATTCAAAAAAAATTAGTTTTATTTCGTTGACATCTTTGATGAATAAGATTTAATTATTATAATTATAAGTGATAAAAAAATATATTTTTCTTCAAAAAAACAACTCATTTAGTTATTAATTTAAAGAATGAGTGTACCAATACACTCAAATATATTGGGTGTACCATAGAATTTGCCTTGATTTTAATATCCCCGTGAGCTTAACTCAGTTGATAGGGATATTGCATTTTATATGCAGAAGTCGGGGTTCGAACCCCGGACACCCCACTTCTCCACAATTAAATTGTATGAGCTCTAGCCACTAGATTACTTGAGGAAAAAAAAAGATTGATATGATTGGATTTTGCAAGGATTATAAAATGATGGACTAAAAGTAAAAAGTGTTATATTTGCAAGAACATAAAAAGAATTTACTGTGACTGCAATAAAATAAAAAAAGAGTAATAAGTAGTTAGTTGCAGAAGAGTAAAATAAAATTAACTTTATTGTATAACGACATATTAAATAAGGTGCATTTTTAGGTGAAAATATTTTACATTGTTGGACGAATGAAATATTACACTCTCATGAAATATTATTTGACACACCATTGATCTCTCTTAAGTACGAGTTCATCCATTCATATTAATATGCTTCATCTCGACTGAATTTTATTTTCATCCACACACATAAGCCTCACGATTGGTTCTCCATAAACTAGTGGGAACATGCCACATGACCACCTTTTGTGAGGATGAATTTCGATACAAGGTAAAACATGTCGAGATGAATGTATGAAAACACATGGAGATTGTTTGTGTTAATTGTGAGTAAGAGTTACATGTTGGATAAAAAGTAAATGTTGAGATATATAGTACGAGTCTCACATTGGACTCATATACAAAATGTCTTAATATTTTGGGTATATTCCTAATTAATTAAACGAAATTTAAAAAAAAAAATCGAGTTTTTTAGAGGTAAACCCTCTAAAACTTTTGAGTGGGAAAACTATTTTTTGAAATTCAAATTTATTTTGAAGTGTCATTAATGTGGATTAAGAACAACCACACAAATGAATTTCAACACAACATCTCATCCAAAATTTTATTTGAGGTGGAACATAACCTTAAGAATAAAATAACTCACACTTGAGATAAATATTGTTGGTATATAAAGTGTGAGAAAGGGTTTCACGTTGAATGAAAAAGCATATGAAGAACAATATATGAGAGGATAAACATATATCTTGTGCGTTAACTTTTTTGGTTAAGATATGATATTCAATTCCGCTTGTGAGGTTGCTCAAAGCTAATGTGATGATCCTATGAGCCCCCTCGTTAGCAAAAGTGGTATCATAGTCAATTATTGAATAAAAGTGACTTGACTCCTTGTATCAAAATTCATCCTCGCAAAAGGTGGTCAGGTGGCGTGTTCCAGTTCGTTTATGGAGCACCAATTGCAAGGCATGTGTAGCTGGATGAAAGAATCTTTCAATTAAGGTGAATCATATTGAGATGAATGGATGTACTTATACTTGAGGGAGAAATTATTGATGTGTACGTCAACTCTAAGTAAGAGTCCGACATTGAATGAATAATAAATGTTGAGTAATATATAAGTAAAAATACTCATACACATAAAGACACATATACACAACGCCATCTGACCACATTAAGACATTATATATCAACATTTATTTTTCAATCTAATGTGAAACTCTTACTCACAATTGACACATCAACAATCTCCATGTGTTTGCACCGTTGTTGGTGCTCCATAACGGGACAAGCTACTTTGTGTCATGAGGGGGCCAACATCACACTAGACTTTGATCACCCACGTACAATTCCACTTGTGGAATTGGATACTACATTTTAGCCCAAAATCTCAAGGCATATAAGATATATAAGTCGTTCACTTATATATTATTCAACATTCACTTTTTTATATAATGTGAAATTCTTACTCACACTTGATACCAACCATCTCTACCTCAAGTGTGAGTCCATTCATTCTTATGGTTATGCTCCCCCTCAAAATAAAGTTTTAAATAAAGATATGATGTTCAATTTCACTTGTGTAAGTTACTCTTAATCCACTCTGATGATCCTCTGAACTCTCCTCGTAACCCATAAAACACAACACGAATTCCAATCACAACAATATCAGATCAAAAATAAGAAAACAGATTGAGAAGAGAGCTCATAATACACTAATGACAAAGAAAAGGAATAACTAATGTGAGAAAGGAAAACACTTTCTCACCAATACTTAGGATAGTTAGCTCCTTTAAAGACAAGAGATCACCAATGTGGTTGGAATAGATTAGGACAATACAATTTTTATTTTTAGGGAAGCACAATAGTCTATAATTATTTCTTGTCCAAACAAAAATACACTATTCAGTAACAGAAAATTTCGAAGAAATTTAAATATTTCTCTGTAGATACATTAATGAATGATAGCAGAGGTATTTTTTTTGTAAGAAAAAAAACACTGAGGTATTATTAATGGCAATTTTAACGTGTAGTACCACACAATGATCCTCAACCCCTTTCTTCATTTCTGCTAAACTACAAAACTGTACTCTTATAATAAAATAAATAAATAAATTTCAAAACCATTCCCTCACTGGGAATCCATAACTTTAGTTGGTACTCCCTTTCAAAGTCCTTGAAATAACGAGAGAATAAACAACTCACTAAATTAGCCCTTTGTGTTAAATTAGGGTTTCATGCGTGCATATAAATGGTGAGTGACCCCATCAATAAGCTCTAATACCGTGATGAAATTGAAGTCTAATTCATCCTTACAAAACCAACTTGTAAAGTGAGGAGTGTCTTCTTTTTATAAACTGTTATTAAGGTTTTATGTATTATATATCCGATGACTTGTAAAGTGAAGAGTGTCTCATTTTTATAAACTCTTACCGAAAATTCTATCTATCCGATGTGAACTTGAATTTTTCTCGTCCGATGTGAGACTCCTTGACACACCACTCACGCCCATGACTGGCATCTGAAGCGTGGATATAAATGGTGGTTGGTCCGATAGCGGAAACCTGATAGCATGTGGCCCAAAGGATTTTGAAGAAAGCTTTGATACCATGTTGAAATTTAAGGTCTAATTCAACCTTACAAAACCAACTTGTAAGGTGAATAATGTCTCATCTTTATAAACTCTCATTAAAAGTCCTATTTATTTGATGTGAGACTTTAGATTTTTCCAATAGATATAAAAGAAAAAGTAAGATTAAAATTTCATTGATCTTGTAGAACGACTTAAACAATTATTTTTTCTTAAAATGACTTAGAATTTAAGACACAGGAAGCAGAGGCGGAGCCCTTCATGGACTGGAGTGGGCCACGGCCCACCTGAAAAAATTAAAAAATTAATGACTACACGTCTATTTTGTGATATTTTAAACAATTTTGCTGTGGTTTTAGTATTAGACATATCTAAATCCCCACTAATTCTTGTAGTGTCCCACCTAGAAAATTAACAAATTAAAAATCATAGGTCTATTTTACGAGTTTTTAAACAATTTTTCAATGGTTTGTGTTTTCGGCGGTTCTAAAAGTGACATATGTGATTTTTGTCATGCCTATCTTTGGTTGGGTAGCGGAGGCTTACAGACCTTCTAATTTTTTGGGGTTTCAAATCTCTTTTATACTGTTTTGTCAACTGAAAATTTCTCCGATCAACAGTTGCATTATATATAAAAAAAAAGATTCGTAATTTATAGTAGTAGTAAACTATATAATTTATTTTTAAAAGTACCCTTGCTTTTTAGTAAAAATTTTAATGGCCGATTCAAACTATTTTTTCTGGCTCCGCTATTGATAGGAATTAATAATTTTTTGCATATTGACCCAATAACAACATTTATACATACTATCAATTTCCTAGTAATAGCAATATAGCATTACTATCACTACACAAACACCCTCTCCCTCTCTCTCTCTCTCAACATGTTTCTCTAAATTTGAAGTTTTGAAAACCAATTTGGTGTCTGTCACTCTGCTTTACTGCTCTGCCTTCTTCTGCTATGCTATCTTGGAATCTTCCTTCCTTTCTTTCCATTTAAAAAACTACATTTTCAGTGAAGTACAACACTGAAACTATCATAAATCCTCCATCATTTTCCCTTTAAAGTTTTTCTCAAGTACAAAATGGAAACTCAAAAGCTTCCAATAGATCATGACACCTTGTTATTATCAGATATATTCAATGAAACTGAGTTTGGTTCAGAAGATCTCTTTTCCATTTTGGAAAACTTCAATAATTTTCCTCCCATTATCAATGACCAAAACTCAAAAACAACATCTTCAAGTGCTGCACAAGATTGTGAAACTGAAAATGCTGAAACATCACAAAAATGCAAGAGACAGAAGATTGTGACAACAATTATAGAGGAACAAAACAACGATGGACAACACCGTATGTCGCATATCACCGTCGAACGCAATCGAAGAAAGCAAATGAATGAGCAGTTATCTATCTTGAAGTCACTTATGCCTTGCTTTTATGTTAAAAGAGTAAGTACATATTAACTTACTTGTCACAAATTCAAATTCTAAATATATTTTTTCATTGTTTTAAATTAAATTATGGTTGTGGTTGCAGTGTGATTATGTCATAATCTTTATTACCATAAACAATTGTGGGCAAATGCGGTTAGGGGTGTGCATGATTCATAAACCAAACAAAATTTATGGTCTGGTTCAGGTCTTTTGCACACCCCTAACTACGGCTGATGCAATAACAATTACAATTGTCGTGCACGCAAAATTCATTGAAACTTTTTAATTGTTGATGCAATTTAATTAAAATTAAATTTTTTGTTTTGTCTTCTATAATTTGTCACCTTACTTTGTATGGCTAATTTTCTTTAACATGTAAATCAATTGAACTACCAAAATGGATGGTACATAGAGTTTAATTAGCATACATAATCAGTGTAAAACATTTAGATTCCATGAAAAAAAACACCATTTTTTCATGTCATACTATCAATTTTAAAATATCTTTAAAAAAGTCGAGTGACATGATAAAATACAGTATACTTTTTTGAGATGTCAATGTAAAATTATTTTACACCAACAACATGCTCTTTAAATCCTAATACATATAAAAAAAAAGTTTCTCAATGCTTTTTTATATATTTAAATTGTGATTTTAATTATGTGGTAGTAGCTCATTAGGAAGTGAGAGTTTTGGTGCAATATTAGATTGCTTTTAAGAGCAATTTATGTTTATCTTTTCTTTAAAAAAAAATTGTATAAAAAAATGCAATTAATTACTCTCCTATATGGTTTAGGGAGATCAAGCATCAATAGTTGAAGGAGTAATTGATTACATAAACGAGTTACATCAACTACTACAATGCCTAGAGTCCAAGAAACAAAGAAAAGTTTACAATGAAGTATCAAGTCCAAGACTAATAGTTTCAAGTCCAAGACCTTTACCACTAAGTCCTAGAATAATCTTACCAATTAGTCCAAGAACTCCATACCAATGGCTGCAACAATGTGGTGGTTACCTTTCATCTGAGCCATCTCCAACTTCTTCAGCTTCTTCCATCAATGATAACATCAACGAGCTTGTCGCGAATTCAACGTCTTCGGTTGCTGATGTTGAGGTTAAGTTTTGTGGTTCACATGTGCTTTTGAAAACCATTTCATCGCGAATTCCGGGGCAGGCTCTTCGAATAATGTCTGTTCTTGAAGATCTAAACCTTGAGATTGTTCATGTTAGAGTTAATACTGCTGATGAAACCATGCTATACTTGTTCACTATTAAGGTAACTTAATCTTTTGATTATGTTCAGTTAATTACTATAATTTACAACTACACTGGTGATCCTTTTGGAGCCTCTAGTAGCTGTCATTTTTTGTTATTGTAAAAAATAAAAATTGGTAACTTTGATGAGAATGAATATTGAATACTATGGTAATAATGGTAAATTCTTTGCTAAAAGCCTACAGTAGTGAAGTACATTACTACTGTATAGTATAATCGTTAATCAATGACATGCAGTACACAAAGCATCTTTTCATTACTGATCATTTCTGAGACACCAGGGATGTATATCATAACATCATTCTGGCATTATATGTATTTGGTGAAAAAATCAATGTATGGTCCAATATTGTTTATTTAATTCATAGCAGCTAATGATTGAGTATGCATGTATGATGTGTGTTAATGTTATTTATGTTTTCAATTTTGGTCCATTAATAATTAATTATATTTTCTTAAAATTTCTCTTATGTAGATTGGAATTGAGTGCCAACTCAGTGCTGAAGAACTTGCTCAACAAATCCAGCAAACATTTTGTTAAGAAAGGTTGTTTTGTTACCATCAATAGACAAGATCAAGAATCAGTGAATATCTTTTTTCTTTTTATGTCTCACAGTTTTTGTATGTTGCTGCACAATAGGGGGGACCAATAGCATTTTTAATTTATTTTGTTTCTTAAATCAATTGACTATAGTAGGTACTGCAAGTGTAATTGATCATGATGTGACTTAGTTTGGAATTTAGTGTGATTCTATTGTAACAAAACATTGTCAAATACAAGCTCAAGATGAGTTTTTGTTTATCTTTTTGTTGGATAGAGGCTGCAACATTTGATTAATGAACAAGATGATGAACAATGCATGTAAAACTAAAGCATGTGTTTCCATATTAACTTTTAAGTTTGATTCGTCCTCACCAAAGTACATATTGGGTGTAAATGGTATGAAGAGTGAATCCCCTTGAGGATACTTTAGATGTCTTAACGTGATTTGCACAAGCACCCTAAGCGTATCTTTCGATACTAGTTTAAAGAAGAATGTTTTCTATAGTTCACTCATGCATTAGAGAAGAGGAGGATAATAACTAGTAAGAAAAATGGGAGAGAATAAGACTATGAAACTTACCAAATTTGTGTGCATTATGATGGTTACAGACGATGTATTTATAACACCAGTAATGTAATAACAATGAAACAATGTATTCCAATCAAATTTATGAAGAGTTACGATCATTAGAACCCAAAAACATGAGAAAAACACACAAAACATAGGTTTCTGGCAGTCCAGAATCGCACCCGATGCTCGTACGGACGCTTTGCGCCCGAAACAAAACTTTTAGGGGCACCCATCGCCCAACCACAGAGAGCCAACGTTTTGGTTGCTTTTCCAAACGCTTGTTCCGACTATTTTCCTTATATTTTGCATCATGTAGTTGCCTTGGGTCTTCCAACAAGTTGAAGATGATTTCATTATTTTAGAAATCACACACATGAGTTACGCCTAACATTCATCAATTTAATATTAAGATCAAAAATTTAATGTATCATTGATGGGCTCAGGCCCCGTTCATTCAAAAAAAATGTATAATTGATCAAAGAGTGTTGCTTTTCTCACATTCAAAATGTCCTAGGAACACAAGTAAAAGACCAAAAAATCCGACGGCAGTTAGCTGCCGCTGGATTTCTAGTTATAACCCAACGGTAGTTAACTGCCGTTGGAGGTATTTTAGTAATTTACTTGTGTTGTTAAGAACTTCTAAATGTCACAAAAGCAATTGTCTTGATCAAACTCCTTTCTGTGTCTTAGATTTGAGGATAAAACAGCTAACGATGTGTGTGTGTCCCTCGCAAGTTTTGATGTTAATTAGTTTTGTTATGTTGTGCTAGTGCCACAACAATATTTGAGTGTAGAATATAGTGTGATGTACTATTCAGCTACTTTAAACAAAAGTTTATTGAGTTGTTGTTATGTCTAAGTTTTCATCTCATTAATAATTACCCTTTGTGATATTTGAGTGTGATTCAGCACTATGATTTTAGGTATATTTTCTAATGGCTCTAATCCAAATAATGTGTCAATTACTTGAAACTACCATATAACCTCTTGGTTTACACTTAAAATAATAAACTCTATCAATTTTTACTAAGCTAGTACTTGAATGAAATTGATCAATCTAGCACAAATAGATTAAATAAACAGACAAATGTTGAGCACAACATAAATTACTAAACCAAGAAATCAATTACAAATTCAACATATCCTAGTTTAAGAGAAGTGGCTTATAATGAGCTTAAAGCAAACCATAAAAACAAAAATGAAGTTTAGTTAAGTGCCATTACAACTTAAATAAGATAAACAGAACAAAAAATCCAAACGACAAACCAGTAACATCAACCCATTGATTTTTGTCAAGCACTAAATCATGTCAATTCTAGTGTTGCAACTCTGGAAATGGTTAGTGAATCAAAGGAAGATGTGTTCTTTCTAAGATAATGTATTTTATATCATCCTGTGTACTTAGTATTATTAAAAAGTACATATAAATTAGAAGGTTAAATAATTACAATTAGTACCAATTTTTTTTTTATCACTTAATATTTTACAGAAGCAACAACTATTTTTTTATGGAGGAAAAATTAAATAAAAATTATTAGACCTCCGATTGGTTGAACTTACAATTTGTTTGGAAATAATTTATTGGGTATAGTCTCTTAACATATCTGTCTGGGTGTATACTTTTAGACCAAAGGCGAAATGGGAAAGGTAATAAAAGGGAGTATAGTAGAAAAAAACAAGGTGCAGAAATTGCTGTTCTTAAATATTCCAGCCCAGTTTATGTAAAAATTAGCCCTTCAATTTTTTTAAAAATTGCCTTTCACACTTCACACAAAGCTAAGAAACACCATTAAATAACAAATTTAATCTTAAATTTCATCGGTAGTTAACTACCGCCGGTTAAAATTCATCAAAAGTTAATTGTCGATGAGGTTATATTGATAATTTCGTGGTATTTCCTAACAACCTTTCATGTGGGAACAATTTTATTTTTTAGGGAAATTAGCCCTTCCCTTTTTAAAGATGCACAAATACAACATATGAAATTAGACAGTCACACTGCTACTGCTACTCTACTATTCACACTCCTATGTTTACACACACATCACAGTTCTTTCAATTTTTTTCTTGGAAAAAAATTACATAACTTCTTTTTGACAGGAAATAAGCTTCATGCATTGAAATAAAATTATATAAGTTGTCATTGTGTGCATAACTTAATTGACAAAGACATTATATTATATATGCAGGGGTTGGAGTTCAAACCTTAGATTTCTCACTTATTCACCTTTAAAACGGTGAAATTCTAGTCAACATGCTACTTAACCAAAAAAATAACAAATTATCAAACTTAATGTATCCAAACTATAACCATTGTATTTACACGTTTAGATTAGAAGATATTAAAGAGACGTATTAATAATCAAATATATAATTATCATTAAGCGTAAGTTACTATAAGTCGTGCCCAATAAATAATAACGAAAAATGTTCTCGTAAGCATAGCTCAATTGCTAGGGACAGTGCATGTAATATATAGGGACCAGAGTTTGAATCTCAAATTCTCCACTTATTCACCTTATGCGATGAGTATCTAGCCACTAAACTATTTAACCAAAAAATAAATCATAACGGTCACTCATTTTCTCATTTGTGTTTCTAATCCGCCGGCTATATAGTTTTCATAATTAGGTGATGAGTGACTAACCACTCGCATGAATTTACACAATCTCCCTTAAGTTTGGGTCTCCAACATCACTAAGCTAAATGAATTAAACATAAGAAAGTGTATTTATATACTCAATGTCTTAAAGTTTTTGATAAAGATGTGATGTTAAGTCTCTTCGTGATTATTATCATTAACTCATTGTTATTTTCGACGTTACTTTCGACTCTCTAATAAATGGTATGAAAGTCTGATTCAATGAGATATTATATCATAAATATGTTTTGTGGTTATAACATTGTATGATATCCCTAAAAAAAAAACATTGTATGATCATCCACGTCAAAAAAGAGGGGTGACATAATAAAAGTTTTGTTATATAAATATTATCTTTAGGAAACACTTAATACTTGAGATTATCCAATATGACTGACCATTATTTCTCAGGTACTTTACTAATTTACAATTTGAATGTGGGAAAAAATGCTGACCCTTTTAAAACTTTTTTTTCTTCCTTTTTAGTTCGTATTTGGTTAAAGAATGAACTTTCATTAAATTCATTTTAACAAACAATATTTTTTTATCAAACCATTTTTTTTAAGAAGCAAAAATGTATATATTAACAAAATCACATGTGCCTTCTCAGAACAAGGTGTATTAAGACCCGTCAAACGTTACAATCTGTCAAACAATATAATACAAAAGCAAAGGTCAGCCGATACCCAAGCAATACAACGGGTCCGACCACCATCTCTAACTACCAAACACAAGAGTTGCATTATTAGCCTTCAGCCACCAATAGGAATGAAACTTAACTTTATCCATCATCTCACGAATAGAGGTATGAGACTTATTAAAAAACCTGTTATTTCTTTCATTCCAAATTAACCAGACACACACAAGCCAACGAAGTTGGAGGAATGATCGTCGAGCCTTCAAACCACCTAAATAATAAGTAAACTGAATGAAGTGATCACGAAGACTGTGAGGATCCACACTTGTAACCCCTAACCAATACCAAACTAGCTGCCACAGCGAACCAAAAGTGGCGCAATGTAAGAACAGATGAGTTGTTGTTTCGGTCTGGCCACACACCGTCGTACATAAGGCAGCCTCAGACGCAATGATACCACGGTGCACCAGGTTAAATTTAGTTGGTAACCTATCACGTAGCAATCACCAAGCAAGGATAGTCACCTTCTGTGGAACCTGAGCATGCCAAATAAGATCATATGGGGTATCCGCATGAATGATTTCCTGAGAAGTGAGAATCCGATAGCCTGTATGCACTGTGTAACCCCCTTCAGTATCAGGGAGCCACTGCCACTTATCCAGAACATTAGGCTGCAAAACAAAAGTGGAAAGTGAAATTCTACACTCTGCAAGCAACTCCTCCTCCCACACCCACAAGCTCCTCCGCTAGCTCCACGCCTCTCTCCCCTCCTCCCAACCAAGTCATACATAGTAGCGACCGAGCACGACTTATTGACCGATAAGCCAAATAAGCGCCTAAACAGCGTACATAAAGGAATCTCCCCTAACCACCTACCATACCAAAAATATGTTTGGAATTTAAGCAAATATAGAATTCAAATCATAAAGAACTAAGTCAAATCAAATAAAGAGAGTATTGAAAGAGAGAAATGACACAATATTTTATAATAGTTCACAACCCACTGATAGCTAGTCTAGTTCACATCTGACAAAGTAAATTTATCTTCCCCTCGAGAAGGACTTAGAGCCTGTTTTTTATAGTTTTTTTTTTTTGGTGTCTGGGGTTCGAACCTCAAACCTTGCATATATTATGCACTGTCCTTACCAACTGAGTTAAGCTTACGGGGACAATTTTGTATAGTTTTTTTTAAGAAAAATTATCTTTTTTTTAGAGTAATGCATCCATTGGTTATAGATTTTTTTTTAAAAAAAAAGGTAATGCATCCGTTAGTTATAGATTTTTTTTAACAAAAACAAAATCTAAAAAAAAAATCTAAAAATGACATCAAGTAAGAATTTGTTTGGAGTAGACAAAATAATTTTCAAAGAATTGAGGTTGTAACATAAAATATCTTTTATATAGTTGTTTTGAAACAAACAAAATTATTTTAAAAAAAAATTATTATTGTAAATAAACGCAAAATAGATTTTGTTTTTTGTTTTTTATAAATTCTCTAGAAAATAATCTCTAAATTATACAATGTTAAAATCACTTTTATTTTAATTGGTAAAAAAATATCCTTAATCTACTATAGCCTATCTATTAGAATGATTACAATGCCTCTTGTCCCATGACTACCAAAATTTCAACCAAAAATATCTAACTCAACCAAGTATTTTGCACTCAACAATCATGGTTTCAACAAATCTATTGAATCAAAAAAGTCTGAGCTTAAAATCTAATTGTCTTCGAGAGGATATTATGATACAATCCTATTCCTTAACTGTTTCATGACAACTTGGTTGATTTACATGTGATCTATTGACACTCATCTGAGTGGATTTACAATTACGCTCGAGATTCATGTTCATGACTTTTATAGAATTTGATTTTTATTAAACTTCACTTTTATTTTCATGTCTCTTCTTTCTTTTCTTTTGTAGCATTTCCAGATGATATGAATGATTGGCCTAAGTTATTTTCATTTTTCTTGAATATGTCTTGCACTTACCTTGACACTCTTGGTCATGATCTTTTTAATCAATGACTGGTCTTCTTTAGTTTGAATAGGTTCAATTTTTTTTTTATGGTGGTCGGGGTTCGAGTCTCAGACCTTGCATATATTTTATGCATTATCCTTACGAACTGTGCTAAGCTTACGAGGATGAAATAGTTTCAATTCTATATCATTGAGAAACTACTCGTTTATGTTGGACATAAGAATGTATTTGGTATATTATTTTGTTGACTTGAAAAATATCTTAGGTTTTTCTTAAAACAACAAAATCTTAGATATTCTTCACCCAAAAACAAGTATCTTAGGATCTTTTAGTCCAAATCCATGTTAAGTTATTGCCAAATTAAATTCAACTGCCCCCATTGATATATACTACTTTTGTTTCCCGACATGATCGATCACTCGTAAAATTTTGAGCACGTTAATACTTTCTGTCCAAAGAGTTGGTAAAGAAGGAACCAATTGAAAATCGATATGGAGATTAAGTTACGTGTTCATGAACATTCATATTGCATGTCAAGATTCATTTAATTTGTATCTAAAATATAATACTACCATATCCGAATGAGAAAGGAGAAAATGCTACCCTCAATCATAAACAAGACCATTTATATGCATTAATTTACGAAGATTCGTATGCTTTAGATATTTTAATACCTAAAATATTATGGCATTTAATCGTAGAGCTAGTCTAGTAAGTTTACACTCATAAAGTTTCATATATTTTTTTCGTCAAAAAAGAGTTTCATGTATTTTGGTATATAAAATAATATTAAATTGTCTGTGGATTTATTTTAATTAATTTGTCTTGGCTAATGGTAATGGCTCTATCCATATCCAAAAAATAAAAATTAAAAACTGTGTTGGTTCACAGAACTTTTAATATTTATTTTTAAAATGTACTAGAGCTAAAGTGATATATAAAAGAAAACATACAACAAGTATGATAAATCTATCATTCTCTATTTAAAATTTATTTATATAATTAAATCATTTGTATACTTTTATCACAATATAATCATTTCATGTTTCCACCACTCATCAAAGATTATCACTTTTTTCGGCATCTCCTTTTATATAAGCCCTAACTTGCAATGACCTTCTATGTTGCAAGTTTTCCAGGATGTAGAGCCATCTAAATGTGTGTACCATTGAGTTTTATTATATAAGTTAGTTGAATATCAATTATTTCTTTTGTCTTAACCCTTGATAAGGTCATGGAAAAGGGTCTTGACTCTTGAAGGTTTAATTAGAAAGAAAGTAAAGTTGAACAAATAGTTATTCCATAGTCATAATTTTAACTCGGGTTCTTTCAAACCTTAACTATTCTTATTAATCACTTGAAGTCAACCACTAATTTGTTCAATATATCGATCATGCAGACATTTTATATGCAGTTAAAGAAAAAATTGGCATTGGTATAAGTTACGCATTCAATAAGATTCATGCACAACATTCAAATGTAACATACATTTTTACGCAAAAAGATGAATATCGATAATAATTAGGAAAATTTTGGTTTAATACCGATATTCCAAAGGCTGACTTAATTAAAAATTAAATTCATTTTAAAATAATTAAATATAAATACCTAACAAAGTTCAGGGGTCCGGAATGTCCGCAGTTTATTTCTTTCAAAAGAGATGTCCAACTTATTATATTCTTCAAGGAGCTCTGGTAGACGTTTATTTATTTATCTATTTTTTTTTTTTGGGGGGGGGGGGGGTTGTATATATTTTCTATTTTATTCCGGAATAGTTTAAGGTCCATCCAAATTGGGCTTCTAGGTTGAAAGCCCATACCCTAAAAGTATAACATCCTTCTAAGAATCAATGATCACATGATCTCGTTCAAACGTTAGGCATGACAACAAAACCTATATATGTGGGAACTTGCTTAACTCTCAAAAATTGACGAGAAAAACTTGAGTTGATTGGGTTCGTGTTTGAGTTTGAGATTTCCCCGATTTCAAAATATTGAGGCGGGGCAGGTATTGTGGGAGTTAAGATCCTCTCCATTCACGATTTTCTCCATTTGTTCCGTGGATACTAATACCCACCCTCAAACACATCCCTATACCAGTGTTACTTGCATCAGATTAACATTTTAAATTTTCTTCGATTCCAAACTCTTATATTATATATATTTGTGTGTGTGTGTGTTATTTTTATTTTTATTTTTAAAGGTTACCCTTTAAACAAGTCGTTTACTCTCTCTCTCTTTCAAAAAAAACATATATTGTTGAAACGGCGTAGTTTTGGATTTCTTTTTTATTAATTTTTTATAATAAAAAAATATAGATACGGTCCAAGTTTATAGAACAAGGAAGGGATATCCGAACTTGATCTTATACGAGTATTAGGGTTTTAATTTTCAACACCGTTGGAATCAAAAACTAGTACAAGGATACTTGAACCACATCAGGTTCTAGTACATGAAAAACAAAGGTAAATTCTTAGGTACTTTGTAGTTTGGTTGTGTATCGGTACTCATAGTAAAATTTGTTTTAACATTTGAATTTATTTTAATATAAGTTAATATCAAAATATGACATGACATTGATTATTGGATGAAGGATAAATATTCCATGAGACTTCGTGGGTACCATTGAGTTCATCAATAACAAAATACGCCACCTCGCCCCATTGTCTTGTCATGCCACATCACGGCACAATTCACACATCTAGTAACGTTCTCAAACAAGGTAATGTTTTTTCTCTCCAGAAGTAAGTTACATATTGTTTCAACCTCTCACTCACCTCAAAATTTTGTAGCAATTATGCAATGATAGTGTAATATTAATGCAATGACATACTATAGCTATGCTGATACATTAAGTTTGTCACGTCAAATAAATCCATTATCATGACATACAAATATACTATCTATAGTAAAAGATATTTGAGGATCCATTTGAAATACTCCATTGTGAAACCGGTAGGGACAAAATTAAAATCTTAGATAAATTGTTAGGTTTGACAAATTTGTTAATAAAGATGTAATGACTCAATATCATAGTCATAGATATACAAATGCATATTATAGTTTGGTGTGTGCCCACTTTATTCATTCATGCTGCGTAATCTGCCCTTAGAAATAATCATCCTTGTTATCAAAGAAAAAAATAGAAAAGGAAATAATCATGCATCCTACTCGAGAACTACTTGGCAATGACACAGATTCAACTAATTTGTTACTATACAGAAACAATATTGGGCAGCCATATATAATGCTTTCTCCAATTGGTTATTATAACAAGGTCAAAACTCAACAAATATTCCAACTGATTTAGTGGTTCAAATTAAAACCGTACATATATGTTTACCAAAAAGTGTTTATGTGGACCAGCAAGAATTTACCAAAAGTTCAAATCAACGGGAGAAATATATTTTATTTTTGGAGGGAAAACTATATTATTCAATTAGTAGCAGTATATAAGCATTGTGACATAAATAATGTTTTTTTAAAGGGAACTTCTACAGTACACCCACAAATTAAGGTGTATCGGTACTCTTACTTCAAAAATCTTTAAATTAACCATTATTTTTATGGAATAAAGAGTTATTTGTTGATATTTATATTTTAGAAAATGTCATTTCATAAGAAAACTATCATGTCATTGTTTATAAAAATCATACTAATTTTTTTTACATTTTGTTGTTAAAAAAAAATCAAAATTCTCTATTATGAGTACTAAAAATTCAGAAAAATTAAATTTTTATTTCGTTGACATTTTTGGTAAATAAGATTTAATTATTATAATTATAGGTGATAGAAAACAAATTTTCTCTTCAAAAAATAACACATTTAACTATTAATTTATTGATTTGGTGTACCAATACACTCAAATATTTGGGTGTACCATAGAATTTGCCAAAATAATATGGACACTCACATCTACGTGTGGTGTGGTAGCCCTTCACTCTATGTTCTATTAAATAAAAATGGCACACACGTTCGCTCCATATCAACACATGTACTTGTTAGTTGAATTTTCATTTGATTTTGTGGTATCCACGAGTATAAATAATTTAAAAAAAAAAAAGAATTTTGGCAAAATAAATTTTAAAATTCAAGGTGTACTTTATCTTGGATTTTGATTAGTCGGCTTGGTTCGATCGAGCTAGCCCATTTGACCACTTCTAATTTAAGCTAGGCAATGCAAAAGTATGGAAACTGTATTTAACTATCACAAATTTATATATTTAAGGGATGAATATTCAATATCATAGGAGAAGTAGAGAGCATACATATTGATACTAATGCCTAATGCACGGAAAAGTGTACTTGTATGTAAACGGCAATATGGCTATTCATCATTATCATCAACAAATAGATTATATAGAAATGGCGTCAATCATTCTAATTTATTATACTTCTTCTACTTGAGGGGATTTTGGTTACACATAAGAGTAAACCTATAGTACGTAGTCCTATAAACATGCATATAGTGCAACATTGCATCACTCTTTTCGCTTTCACTTACTAAAATCATGTTGTCATGCTTGTTTCTTCGTTTGCCATGCGCGCACTACTCTTGGAGTACTCACTTCTTGCTTATTAGGATCGATCAAAACATTATAGCTAGGGTTACAATTATTATGAAGGAGACTATAGGGGGAAAGAAAGTGAAAAGGGTCCTTAATAATAAGTTATCAAGTGAAGAAAGTGAAAAGACCTAACATATGGTTTTGAAAATGTAATGGTTCAACTAGTTGAACATTGAATCGATCATCGCGGTTTCGACTCGGTTTGAGCAATTTAAGGTGATTGAAATTGAATTATGATTCAGAGGTTTGTTAGTTCGACCAATGGCAGAGCTAACCTAGGTTTTTTAGAAAGTTAACATAGTACATGATAATCGATCATATAATACTTCAATCACCCTTAAAGTACACAAGCTTCCTCACATTGACCGAGTGCATCGGTGAAAACAACTTGGTCTTGACAAGCACAATTTTTTTGTAATCGTCTTAAATACAAATTTCAATCCCTACTCAGGTATCATGAGAAATAAATGAAGCATCAATGTTGCATTTATATCTCCCATCAGTTGGTTTAGACCAAGATACAATATTGTTTGGTGTTGCATTTTTGCTTGTATTCGGCGAGGCCAGTCACGCATGCTGCAAATCATCCAGTAGCTAACAAGTTCTATTGTAAACTTGCACTAGGATCTTAGAGGCATTCTCCCACACTTTTTTTCTTCTTTCATAAAGTCCAAATTAATGTTGCACTATTAGCGAATTGAACATCATTACATTGCTGCAAAATATTGAAGACCTTCTGAGATGCGACAACATTGTGTGTGCCGTTATAATCAATAGAATTTGTATTAGTTCCTTTTTGTATTGGTGTGACATATCCACTTACTTTATCAGTGTCTAATCTTTGTCATAAAACTTGGTTGGATGCATTTGGTGGTGTCCCCCCTCCCCGCTACATTTTTTTATTCATAAAGTTCGAATATGAGACTCTGTTTAAGGGATTTGAGTCATTTATGTTTTTCTTTTAATAAATATTCACTTTGGTCCCTAAAAGTGACAAACTCTATCACAATGATCCTTGTAAGAAAAAAGAAAATATTTTTAATTAATCATGGGACCAATGTGACACCTTTTATCACATGACTAAAATGATGCCTAGTACTTAAGAAATTAGGGAAGAAATGATGCCACACATGACTCTGATGTTTAAAAAATGTGCCACATCATAACAACTAACGAAAAAGAAAAATGTAGTTAGGTTAGGGATTAAACTGACTAATCGATATAAAAATTTGAAGGCGTTTTTAATGTTTTTTTTATATGAACTGATATGGCACCATTTACCACTTTCTTAAAAGAAAATTTTAGTTTACTCGTTTTCCTTTCTTTTTCCCCACGCTAAATTATTTCCATTCATTATTGTCTCTAACTTGTATCATTTTTTTTAATTAATTTTTTTATCATTGTCTAAATGCCTTTTTTTCCATAGAAATTTGATTATGTTGGCGGACCCTAGTTTTGATTACATAGCTCCCTAGTTAGTGGAACTATTATAAAATTTTACCCAACCACAATTTGGAAGCAATCTTTCCGTGCTTTTATGTCAACACAACGTGGAATGAGTACATTAATATAATCACTCATGAATTTAGGAACAAAAAGTTGATATTGTATACGGATACACAATATAAATATACAATCAATTTATTGTTTGATTTGATTAAAACAAATGGAAAGGAAATTAAAAAAAAAAATCAAAATCGTATACTATACAGTGTTTGTTTAATTTGGTGTCAATTTTGTGTCAACATGTCATTTTTATAATATATTTTGTCAAAAAAAAAATCATTTTTGTAATATAATATACACTAATTATTTAGTACTCGGCTCTCCTTAATAAAACCATTTATAATATTTTATAAAAAAACACCATTTATACTATTTAATTTTTTTTTTTAAATGCCAAATTTAATTTATTAATATTATCTCTAAATACTCTTGATCATTTTATTTAACTTTTGTTTTCAATATGGAATCAATTTACTACTATTTTGAATATAGCTAATTTAGATGATAAAATATTTTTTACTCAAGACTATGTAATTAATTACTATCATTTTAGTCAACTATTTACGTATAAATCATTCCCTGAGAGGGTTTAGGTATAACTAACTCACATATACTTGCATGGAAAAGTTTTTGATAAGAGCCAGTTGGAATGCAAAAGAATTTGTCGCTTCCTAGCTGGATAATTTATTTCTTTGCTCCCTTTTTAGATATCACATGATCAAACTAAAATAATTCACGCAAACCATTTAAAAAAGGCAAATTCTATGGTACACCCAAATATTTGAGTGTAAATTTAAAAATAAAATATAATCTTGATAATAATAATTTTTTTAGTTTTTTCTTAAATAATGATTAAATAAATTTAAATTAAAATATAATATATATGTTGGGTTGACTTATCAAGCTTGTAGTTCACTTTGGGACGGGTTTGGACTTTTTTTTTTAGACCTCATATTTATATATATCTAGCTTTTCAGTCCGACTTGATAAAATCCCAAGTTCATTTTAGGTTGACAACTCAAATTGGAGTTGCCAACTCTACTTGAAGTGTGTAGCTATAGAATGCGGCTTCTTATTCATATATCTATTATAAAATAATTTTGGGGCTTTCATGTAAAGTCAATATTGAACTCTGACATTACTCATTTGCTCTAATTTTAAAAATAAGAAAAAGAGATTATTAATTTGAGCCAAAAATACTAATTGGATTATATGCATGACGGTTTGTTGAGGTGGAAAGAAAAAACTTAGCATATTTGGAATTAAAAAGGGATTGGACTGAATGTGCATATCTCTAGTGATATAACTTAGAAATATGGGAAATGATAAAATGACCATTTAATGGACGAAAAGACATATATTTTTGCTAGCTTTCCCATCTAATTTGAAGTCTTTCAATTTATTCCCTCTTGCAACTAGTTTCATCTCCTTATCTTGTTTTGATCCCTATCACTAATTACACCAAGATTAAATTTGGTGAATCTTGGTGATAAAATGAGCAAAAAACACTGGCCGTAATATATCATAAAGGGGAATTCTTTATTAAATGGTAGATGATAGATAAGATTGGAATAGGCCATACACTTAGGTTTCCTACTTGATCGATCGTGACAATTCAAATAATGTCATAAACTTGTAAATTCTACCTGTCTTAGAAAATTAAATGCTTAAAGAAGCTATTCTATGAATGAATGAATATATCTGAATTTCTATTTTTCGTTGGAGACCCATGTGCCAATTAAGGGTGGTATATAGTATCGACACCAATGTAGATTTTGTGCTTGCCGTCACATAAAAACAAACAGTACGCGTAAAATAAAGCTATGTTTTTAATATTCGAGTTTAGAACATATTCTATGTTCTTAAATCTTAATAGATATCAAATTTGTGTGGTAAAACATTGTGAGTGTGTGTTGATGCTGTTGATCCATCCATTCAACTTACCGAATATGCACAAGCTAGGCACCCTATTGGGAGATTAATTCATGTTGAATGGTGTAGATAAAAAAAAAGTGGATATTGTATCTCTTTTGTGAATGAGAGTATTCATTCAAGTCCCATATTGAATAGTGAGAAGAATAATAGAAGTCTAGAACTATTACAAATACAAAAAATTAGTTTGAGTTTTGTGAAAGAGAGTATTCATTCAAGTCCCACGTTGAATAGTGAAAAGAATAATAGAAGTCTAGAACTATTACAAATATGAAGAATTAGTTTGAGTTTTCTTTAACACAATAACTCTAGTGTTTTTGGGGCCTGAATAGTTGTTTGTCAAGAGAGGGTTTGCAATATATTTCTGTTAAGAAGTTGTAGTTGAGAAGATTTGCGATTTTGCTCTTGTAAAATTTACGATTGAAGTTGATAGGTTTTGCAATTTTGTCCATGAACAAGTTATATGAGAGAATTTTGGATGAAGATGTGATGTTCATACTCAATTGTGTGGTGCTTCTCAACCTAGTGTTTAAGTCTCACCCAGAAGTCCTGGTAGTGGTATCAGAGTCTAGATCAACTTGGTGGGGGTATGGGGTACGTAGTATGAGTGGTTCCTGATGTTGGATAGGGATACGAAGAGTCTCACACTTGAGGTAGAGAATATTATTGTATTAAGGGTGAGCTAGAAATTCCACATTAGATTTTGAAAAGTTTAACCCCTAGCTAATACTAATATTTAAAAGGAGTAAAGGATATGTACTATCAGAGTAAATTTATTTTTAAACTGACAGTCAATGAGATTCTATTATTTTGTCGCATCATCTTACTCCTCTAAGCATATTTTAAAATTACTTGTATGAAGTGTCAAAGTAATAAGTTCTTATTTATTGTCATTGTAAAACAAATTTACACACACTTTAAATTTATAAAAGTTCATAATTGAGAAATTTGCATTTAAAGATCATTAACTTTTTTGCATTTAAATATCATTTTAAAAATAAATTGAAGTTTTAATTTAACTTTCATACATTTAGCAATGGAGAAGCGTATAGAATAGTATATTGAAGCGTCAAGAGCAACAATGGGCTAATGATCCAAAACTATGAAGTGATTAGACACTTCATCTCCATTCAAAATTTTAAAACACTGAGGGACTCATTTACAAGAGATGTGAAACTATCTTTCACACTTGAACTATTAATAATCCACTCTCCTCCATCAAGTCGAACTAGAACCTTCATACAACATGTTGAGAAGATCATGAGAGCGTTGAGAGTAGAGACAGGTTAATGATCCATGACGATTTGACGTCTTCACCTAAAATCTTAAATGAGAAAAAAATTTAAAAATAGAAAAATAAAATAAAAGGGAGTTTCTCAAAAAGTAAGTAAATAATTTTGCACTTTTTTGTTTAAAAATATATATTGGGCCGACATGCATTCAATTCAATTGAAGTCAATATAAAAAAGTGATGCTTGTTGCAAGCAAAAGTGCAAATGCAAAACAAACCATTGGAGGTGATAGTTGTATGAACAGCAATGCTATAGCCTATGATAATCTGTATCATAAAATATTATTATTCTTGTTGCCAACTTGAGTAGCATCAGCAATGCAAAACCAAACATACGAAAAGAATCAGAAACCAATTGCTGCGCTCATACTTTAGGATATTGAATTTCCAGTCTGTTAAGGCAATTTACCAAATGAGTTACAATCAATGAGTGTCACTTGACATGACTAACAAAAAAGGGTGTCTATGATCACATCTTTCTAAAATTTCCTGGCTGGTTCGCATTCATTAAAAAGGAAAGGAAATATATGTTGCATCACAATGGTTTCCCACCTGCTTAATTTGTGGTTCTTAAAAGTTTATTTTTCTTTGAGCATTTCCAATAGTAAAATTGGAGTAGTTTAAATCACTTTTAATGAGTCTTATCATACCACATTATATAACATTAAGCATATTAGCATCTTATTAGTGTTTAGTACTTTAGTCCTAAATCGGAAGCGACTTTGACCACTATACTTAATGTTTTATGATTTCGAACGAAGATTGTTAAATGAGATTGGATCTTGTAGATTTTATCATTTGAGTTGTGACTTGACAACCACTTGTAAGTTGTAAGTTGTAACCTATGAATGTTTTTCTACACATAATTATTAGAGTTTTATATTTGAGTTGACGTATTCTTATGAAACCAACTTATAAGGTGAGAGATGACACTCTTTATAAAATTCATTTCAAGCATTATCTTTATATTATGCAGGACTTAAACGTCAAAAAAAAAAACGTAGAACTTAGATTTTTTCTAATACACCCCTGACATCCAACATATTGATTTTGGTATGTAGATATAAGTTGTGGGTGGTCATGATTGATAGTTTGATGTAATATTAGCTTCATATATTTGGTCTAACTTATTTTTTACAAAATCAACTTATAAAGTGATAAGTTACTGAAAGTTTAAGTGAGTTGAACTCTGAAAGTTCACCAGGACCAAGTCATCACGTCGGCGGCGGAAATCCACAATCTTACTTCTTAACAATTAAGCCAACCATCATTGGTTATAAGTGCTACTATTTATAAACTCATTCCGTTGTTATCATTATCTTATGTTAGACTTAGAGTTTTTTAATAGCAATCAATCTTTGAAAAAATAAATAGTTTGCGACAATGAACGAACATAATGCCTAAAGGAGACCCAATTAGAGTTTTTTTCTTAATGGCCAATTAGAGTTCTTACATTGAGTGAGTTATTAAAAAATAATATTGCATAGTGGAAGCACTTGACAACCTAGGGTGGATTATAGTGTAGATGATGCTCTTGTTCTTGGGGAATTACCATGAACAAGTATAAACCCATTTTTTTTAGCATTGAAAGGTTATGCTAATGATTGTTTTATCAATGGCATATCGTTTAATTCATTATCGTTGAATTCCTATCACTCATATGATTCCACACTTGCAATTGTTTTTTCAAGGTTCAAAGAATTATATTATCTCTATTCTCTTGTGCTTGAATGAGAATAATATAATATTATTTCCTCTTATTGGGTAATCTTATTATTGTCTCCTTAGTGTACTGTTTATATTAGGTTGATTCAGCCAATGAATAATTTTCGTACATGAAAGGACGTTAACTAATTTAAAATTTTATGCTTTCATTTATTTTAGGGTTTCGAGTTCGATCCTAATAAAACCTCTAAATTAGCCACCAAACTCGCTATGGTAAATCAAACGATTGAACTTAAGTGGTTGAAAACGACTTATTTATTAGAACTCAAATTTGAATCTGTATCAGAATCATTGGCCAAATTTTACTTATTACCTCTCGAGTAAACTCTTATGAGAGTCTTTTATCTAAGAAATAAATAGATAAGACAAAAAAAATTGGTCATTGTGTGCTAATGCAAAAATTGTTCTTAATTACTACAGCTAAAATTGGTACATCATGTGCACATATACGTTTTGCAGTAGAAGTCAAAATATGTGTGATTATAATATATGATGGGATGTCACACCCCACATTGACATGCAAGAATAAACTTGTCTAGGGCATCCTCTTTACTATCTTCAAATTTAAGAGGAGTAGAAGAAAATAAAAAGTTTTCTTTCTAAACATAGGAAGCAAACAATACAATTCCAATGAACATAATTTGTGGCTTGTCAAATGAATTTCTATATATCAAGAAAATGGAATCCACATCATCAAGAACAGAGCACTTCAATTAGTAATGTTTTTTTAAGGCATTATTGGTATCTATAATGCTTTACCAACATAAAAGCATAGCCACTTATCAAATGGTATTCCATAAAAACAAAGAAGGAACATAGCCAGCATATTTTAACCTTACTTAAAATTTCAAATGACACGCAGGAAATATGTCAAAAAGGGATGGTGCAAACCTAGTGCCATCTACCACTCTAAATTCTCTATAATCAAAGTTAGTAGCAAATGTGTATCTTGTCTGTACCTTACATTAATCTCTTAAACAGGAAAATAATAAGGAACTTAGATTATAGATTGTAGTATTCAAGGGCAAATGTTGATTGCATAGATGTTAAACATTCTACTCACATCTAATGTGAGTTGGGTTTAAGTTATACATAAATTAAAAGTCTAATACTAATATGAATAAGAATTATTAATATCTTAAGTTTTGAAGTAATATTCAATATTCACAAAGGTTGGATGAGTTTTTTTTTTTTTACTATGTCATTGATGCGAAATATTCACGAATTTTTACCAATGACTAATTTCCATTGTAAATTCAGATTAGATATCTTTGATGGGGTCCCCTCCTCCCAACCATATTTTTTTTCATATACGAGACTCATAATCTGAAATTTTGCTTGGATACAAGTCAATTTCCAATATCACAAATGTAATATTGGTCACAGCTTGGGTAGGTTTAATAAATGATCTCAAAAATTGAATTTAATTAAAACTTAAAGATTAATTTTAAAAACTCTTCTGAAGCTTTGTTGTCCACAAATATCACCTGACTTGAAGAGATTACTCTTTGGAGTTATTCATAGACCCTCCCAATCAAAGTGGAGGTTCGACTCTTATAGTAAAAATGGATCCTAATAAAATAAAAACACAATATTTTTTAAAGAACAATCTTCAATTTAAATTATAAATGACATCAATAAACATAAAAATTGGTCATCGATCATTATTATAGCTAACAAAAAAATATTCATATTCTAATCAATAACAAACTTTTATCACTGCTCTTGGTAATTCTGCAGCGTTGAAGTTGAATCGGTAATAAAATTAAGAGATAATTATTAATTAACAAATAAAATTCCAAATCAACATATTAGCAAAGAAAGAAGAATTAAGTAGCAATTAGAAAATAAGAAAGAAAATGATTCAAACGGTAATTAATGATCGCTTTTGATTCGAGATCAGGAGTCAGTGCTTTGATTCAAGTCTGCTTTAGGCTTACTTTGGTGTTTTTTCTTCAGTGGATCAGAGATAAAGAGGTGGTGGAGGCCGACTAAGCGTTGGAATAGGATATTTTTGGATGTGGCTCAGCTAAGGTGATGAGAAGTGGTTGTTTTTATGTTTTTATTTTATAAGGGTGTTTTTGGGGTGAGTAGCGAGCGCGGG
>Ga0228710_1002293_pt1 | contig 30030 bp, 16 predicted proteins | sample MedpolnodulmetaG_FD_177995 | JGI IMG/M metagenome (GOLD analysis project Ga0228710, IMG submission 177995) | Root nodule microbial communities from Medicago polymorpha collected in Santa Monica, California, United States - pink nodules | ecosystem: Host-associated > Plants > Roots > Nodule...
TATACTTACATAATTATCTACCACGGGTCCGTAACCTACCCGATTAGCGGTAGAATACTTGCTTGCTAAGTCTTAATCATACATAGAAGCTTAAACTAATTCTCGACGATCTGCGTTGAGGCTCTATAGTTCTCCCCTTCTTAGACTTGGTTCCTACCCGAACGTATTATACGAATATTACTCTTGCGTACCATTCGTTATCGAACAATGTTAATGATTTGCCATGTCTTTATTTTGTTTAAAACCTTGTTTAGAAATGTACTTTAGACACTTAGAATTGAGGGGTTCATAATTCAATAAAAGATTGCAAGAAACGGGCCTCGAACGGCATTTCTGAACCATAAAGAAATTTCTCAAAAATGCTGTGCTGAGGCTGTAGGCTTAAGCGAACGCGTGAGCGAACGTGTAAGCGAACAGAGCTGTCCTCTCGACGTTTTGTACGCTTAAGCGAACATTCATCAGTCCAGAAGTGCAGAAATCGTATTTTTGGTATAAAAACCTCAATTCCAAGCATCCTAAGGTACCCATTACATCCAGAAACATATATAAACAGTATAGATCCATTGTATGACAACAATTAACAATATTGATCATGAATGGTACAAAGGGGTTCTCTAACCTAATTTCATAATCATAAAAACCTAGAATAAGTATATTGTCTCACATAATCAAATACATAAACCCAAGGGTGGGAACTAACTAAAGAACTCACATGTCCAATTCTGAGATTGTTTCCAAGCTTCTCAAACTTCTATTCCAAACCCTAGCTCTTGATTCATCATACATCCATAGCCTTAGCTCACTAATCCACTCTTGTTGCTCTCTTGCTTGCTAAGACACCATGATTCATGCTTGATTATAATTGCATGCATTGATAACTTGATTGCTTGAAGAGGGAAGGATGGGGGCGATTTCTAGAGAGAAGGAGGAGAGAGTTCTTGGACATTCAAGGTTTAGAGGGAGAAAGTTCTAACACAAATGAATAGTCTTGGCTCCAACATACTTATATACCCCCTCAGTGCAATTACCAAAATACCCTTCGTCTTAAACGTGTTTACACTGACACTACGTCATAAAACATTCCTCACCGTAATGAGTCTCATGCACATCGCTCTCTGGCGCACCTTCGACTGATATAATTTCGATGCTGTAGAGCGGAACATTACAAAAACATTAATTGTTCCACAACTTATAATAGTTCATTCCAGATAAAAAGGAGAGTAGGATAGACATGCTTATAGGGTGAATGAATAGACTTGGATACTGTCAATGTAATCCTCACACCTAACTTCTTATTGCTTGGATTCATTTTGAGATTTGCAATCCCCTACAATCTTCAATTAGCTATTATTATCATCAAATGACATCAAATAGTTTATATTTGTTCTAATCTAGGCGTACAAATGGCAAATACATATGGCTAATCAATATCTAAGCATGCCTGTAACTAAATCTCAGTAGTATGTATTTACCAAGACTTCTCTCATCACTTTTGTAGACAAAGTATTAATTGATGTATTTGCCATGTAACCACATGATGAGTGTATAAATAGAACATATGGGACTAACGTATAACAGTTAGTCCTCATCAGGCTAATATTGTTCAAGCTATTCTTATGTTAGCTTGCATTATTTTTATACTTTTGATTTACAACTCACGTATAACAGTCAAGTGGTATACCTTAATAGAACAAAATTAAGTCACAATGAAGTTTCACAGAGTTCTCTATGATGAAGATAAATTTGCGATGGATATGGGGGAGCATCTGTCCAACAAGTCATTTATTGTGAGTCAATGCACCAGTCTTTTTGCCACCCCAATGACTTAATTACAGTTTATGCTGTTTCTTTTCAAATTACTCATTGGAAACTACACATCATAGGATGTTTAATTTTGTTGACCCAAGCAGACAAATAATAAATGTCATAAGGTGCATTAATTGAGTATATGCCTTTTCAAACACATTTTTTAATCACATTTTCACGTCTAAATAACTATGACGTGCATTGTTTAAACCGTAATTTGACCTATTCATATAAACGTACCATATAATGTCTAATTTATTTGCGTATGTTTTAGCAGGTATGACCCGTGCGGAGCACGGGTCGATGGTCTAGTGTTAATTAATTGTAACAAGTTGGTCTTTAAGTTTTGTCCATACCAATTAGGTTTTAAGTTATTTAACTATAACAACATGAAGTATTTTAGATCTTAAAAATCTAAATTATTTGGAGTCTAAACGGAACGAATAAATAACTTAAAATGTTCAAAGGAAAGAGCGATTTTTTTAATAGGCAGCGAGTGTATTTGTTTTTTTGAACTGAAAAGAAAACGAAAAAGCGCTGCAAAAATTTCCCACGCACGCAGTTGCAGTTGCAGTTGCAGTCGCGAGGGTGAGAGCAATGGCAGAAGAGAGCAATGAGAAGGAAATTCAAATCCGAACCCTAACCGGCGAATCCATCACTCTTCACATCACTCCCACTTCCACCGTTCATCACCTCAAACTTCTCCTCAACCACTCCTTCCCTCCCGCCACCAACTCCCCCAATTTCCATCTCTTCTTCAAGGCACTCTCTCTCTCTCTCTCTCTCTCTCTCTCTCTCTCTCTCTCTCTCTCTTAATTTTCATTTTTCTACTGATAATCTTCACTGTTCATTCATTGTTATCATTTTTATTTATTTTTCTTCAATTTCAAAAGTTTGTAACTCATAAATTAGTGTAGCAAACAGTTATTTTGGTCCTGAATGCGTGATACACCGTCACTATAGTTCCTAAATGTATCGAAATTGCAAACACATTCATAATAAGGAATCCTTTATTAGAAATTTTTTGTATTAAATTAACTATAGTGACAATGTCTCACATGTTCAGGGACCGAAATGATTGATTTATTAGTTTCTAATTCGTAAAGTATTGTAGAAATAATAGCAAACAATTATCTTGATACCTATGTGATACCGTCAGTCACATTGTAGTTCCTAAATGTATCGAAATTGCAAACACATTCCTAGGGACATTTTTTACGACTAAATTGACTACTTTAAAGCAAATTTGAGCACCAAAATGACGAATAAAAGAGACACTTTTGGTTGTGTTTGCAATTTGATTACATTCAGGGACTATGGTGACAGTGTCTCACACATTAAGAGACCGAAATGATTGTTTACCCTAAACACAATATCATTTTCGTTTAACTTTGAATGCTGTAATGTTGTGTGATTATCATGCATTTTTTGGTTTCAGGGGAATAAATTGCAATTGCATGATCAAATTGGTTCTTATCACATTGAAAGCGGGGACTTTGTTGTTTTGATTCCATTTGTTAAGAAGGAACCAACTCAAAAAGAGAAACCGGATTCGGTTTTCTCTTCTCCAAATGTTGCTTGCAATGCTTCAACCTCTAATTTCGCGGATACAACGTGGTCGAATATTATGGAAGATTTGTCAGAATTACGTGAAACCACTGAAGAAATTGATGTTAATAAAGAGAAAACTGTGGAGGTTGAAATGAAAAGGGGTTTAGGTTCTGAGAGGGAGATAAATCTTCCTTATCATATGATATTGAATACATTGGATCATACTAGTGGGAGTGCTGAGGTTTTTCCGAAGGTTTTGGAATCGGTGAATTGTTTATCTGATTTGCCTCTTGGATACTGCAAGTTGTTGAAGAGAGCATGTTTGAAGGGAAGTGGTGGTGGCAGTGTTACTTGCTTGTGTCCGCCTTGGTTGAAGACGGTTTTGAAGTCGTTTGCTTTCATAAATATTTTTTCCGCGTTTCTTCATTTGCAGAGTAGGAAGGTAACAACGAGTGTATTGGATGAAGCACTTGACCAGCTGGCGAAGTTTGGTGTTAAACTTGGCGTCCATGACATGAAGCGTCTTTCCCTTCTTTGTCCTCATGTAAATTGGTTGATTTATCTTACTGTTTCATTTATTTAATTTTTTTCGTTTATGAATGTTTATTTCTTTTATTTAAAAGATCATATTTTGCATTTTGTACATGCTCACCTTATGATTCACGTCGAGATGTGTGGTATGCCTATTGTAGTATAAACTATAGGCAAGGCCTTAGAAGTCATAACACTTGTTCTTTGAAATAACATTTTTGTAGGCTTGCATTATGTGCTCTAATTTATGGATTGAATTGTTTGCAGCTTGTATGTTTTGTAGATGACATAGAGAATGCAAGTTTTGGTGATGTCATTCTTGTAGTAACTAGCAATGACGATCGAATTGAAGATAATCCTAAAAGAGGTGCATCTAAAATGTGTACTGTTGTTTTGCAAAGTTCAGTGATATTCTTTTCCATGAGGATGATTTTTTTCTTTCTGCTTTGCTTGACATGTCCTGTTTAATAGCCCGCAAGTCGTTGTATATTTCAAAGATTGTCAGTACATTGGAGAGAAGGGACAATTCTTTCCGAAAATATCTGGGGTTGGCTTTTGAGCAGCTTCAGGTAATTTTTTTTAACATTAACCAGCATGAATGGTCCACTGTAGACCTATTTATACTGACTGTAAGTTTGCTTGTGAACTTATTTTACTAACATACTATAATAACTCTTAACAATTATAAATTTACAACGCTCACTAGTAAACAATTGGCTTTGTATTATTTTTATTTTTTTTAAACTCGGTATCCGGCCCAAGGACCGACTAATCTTTGGGGTCCAATCCCGTTGTCCACTTGCGGGGGACCCATATAAAGCCAGAACATAACTCTGTATGGACTTGCGCACTGAAATTGGCACCAGAAAAAATCGAACCTGAGACCTTGAGATGAGCACACTCCAAGGTCCCAAGCCAACACATATAATTGGGCATTAGAATTGCATCTGTTTGGTGGTTTATTTTTAGAACTCTGGTATTGGGTGACATACAACATTCTTTCCGGAGGAACTGATGCTGTAGGATAAGTTGATGTGGATTGTTCAATAGGGATGGGTCCTTGTGTTTAAAACCACTAGGATCTGAAATTTGGTATGATATGACAGCTTAAAGATGCCAAGTACACGTCCAAAGGACTAGGTTTATAAGCATTCCCTAAACTTAGATGGATTTTTGAAGGCTTGAAAAAACATATGTGCAAAGCTCATTATAAAGTCACATGCTGGTTATGTGAGTGTGACCACTTTATATAATGAACAGTGTGTTAAATTCAAATATAGCAAACTAAAATAAAAACATAAAATCAAATAAACTTCCCATGTCGTTAATATTTGTGATGTTCAATAATGTGCATTGTCATTGATCTCATTTGCAGTTTGAAATTGGAGATGGGATGAACGTGAGAATTTCGTTCGAAACACTGCTTGCAGCAGTGAAGGACCTTGATTTTACCAGAAAAGAAAGCAAATCAAAACGTGTAAAGAGAGGCTCAACTTCCTCAAGATCTAAGATGGACCACATTGGGTGTCATGTGTGTATTTATCTTGTGACATATTCATTTTAAATTTTATAGCTCAATGCATATGATCAAATTATGAAAACTTTTCATATATTAGAACATAAACATAAACAGCATTTGAGGAAATTAAAATGTTGGTTTCTATATTCTAAATCTAAAGCAATTTTTCCTAATTCAGAGGTTTGGCTGCATTTGTTTTTGTAATTTGCATTCAATGCCATGATAGTGCATCTTTTTCCTTTTTCTTTATTGGTCAACTGGTTATATAACATGATAATCACCAAGCCAAAATAAAATAATATGGCTGGGGTAAGAATTCAAAATTCAAACCTCTTGAGTTCATACATGTGTTTTATATAATAGTGAAATTTCTGATAGATATTTGGTTGATTTTTAAAGATACGGGTGTGAGAAATTGTTGCATGCCAAAATAGATTGCTGGGAAACTAGAATATGGATTATGACAAAAATAAATCAACTATACTTTATAGCCTCTTTTTGTTGTGTTTCTCAAGTTGTACTTATTTTTCTGTTGCAACCCATAGATGTTTAAATTATACGCTGTTAGAATATAATGAACAGTGTTAGTTCATATGACTCATTCTTAGCTTGGCAGGACACAAAGTCATTAATGGCTGTCGACATGGTTGAACATCTTAAGAAAGGAGTTGGATCTGAAGGACAGGTTTTTTCTTTTTTTACTGCAATCAATGTTTCTTGCTTTTGAAATTATAACACATGAAATCCTTAATTTCTCATGATTTCTGGATCTGATGCCAATAGTCTACTGTAAAATACACAACCAATAATGTTTATGTTCGAAAATGAATACGAGAAAACATTTGAGTTAATCTGCATGTATCAATTACACACTGAAAAAAATATATATAGTCAAGTACAGAGATTATAATTTCCCAGTTTTTTGTAAATGAATAATTATCCTATTTTAATATATACAGTCAAGTACAGAGATTATAATATCCCTGATTTCGTAAATGCATAATCATCCTATTTTAATATATATAGTCAAGTACAGAGATTATAATTTCCCAGTTATTTGTAAATGCATAATTATCCTATTTACATAAATTTGAATACTCCTCCTCAAAATGGACTTTATGAATTATATGCGCCAACCTTGTTAAACATAACCAATGACTCAGTGAGGACATCTGCTGGTTGGTTATTTGAATTTACAAAGCTTTTCATTATTGTCTCTTGCTAAATCATCTCCCTAATAAAATGGCGATCTATCTCTGTCTGTTCTCTCATGGAAGTTGGGTTCATCGGGTGAGCGCACAGATTGGAGTTTCTCGCTGGGCTTTAGATACCATATTGAGAAAGTGAAAACAAGAAAACATTTGATTGAATCTGTTCATCTCAATTAGACATCAGAGAGTAATATATATAGAGTCATGATTACAAACAAGGACTCTAATTTTTCTAATCACACGATTATCCTACATATAAAAATTCTAACTGTTTAAAGTCCAACTTGATTTTCTTTTTATGACTAAGTAAGATGTATCAAGGCATGACTTACTTAGCTTAGCGCTAAATTATGAATGTGTGGTTAATGCAGATTGTGCATATTGAAGACATATGTGCCAGAAAAGCCATTTACAGTGACATCCCAGCAGAACTATCAAAGGAAACAAGATCTGCACTAAAGCATATTGGAGTTTCCAAATTGTATAGTCACCAGGTATGAAATAAATATGTACAAATGTGCCTTTGTAGATAATAGTTTCTAAAATATTATCTGCTGCATGGTTTACATAGGCAGAGTCTATACAAGCCTCCCTTCTCGGGAAGAATGTTGTTGTGGCTACAATGACATCTAGTGGAAAATCTCTTTGCTACAACCTGCCCGTTTTAGAAGAGTTGTTTAAGAATTCATCGTCATGTGCTTTGTACGTATTTCCTACAAAGGTCTGTAGTCTGTTATTTAATTTCTCATTCTGATTTCCAAGTGCTTGGAGATAGTCATACACTCCTTCCTCCTTACTTTTTGTCGCCTAGAGGTTGTTGTAATTAGATAACTGAATTATTTCATGCTGGCAGGCGTTAGCTCAAGATCAACTAAGATCTTTGTTACACATGACGAAAGAATTTGATGTTGACTTAAATATCGGTATATATGATGGTGACACTTCTCATAGTGAAAGGGCACGGCTGCGTGATAGTTCTAGACTGGTAATCTTAAAAGCAGCAACTGATTTCTTCTTTAGACTAGACAGATTATGGTGAAAAATGCTTCATTTTATATTATTTATATTGCAGTTAATCACAAATCCAGATATGTTACACATAACAATCTTGCCCCACCATCGACTATTTTGCCGGATTTTATCAAATCTAAGGTATTTTATATGGAACATTCAATCATATTATCACAACCATATTAGTTTGGTTTTTATATGGAATATTGCTTAATGCATTGTTATTGGGGAGATGTTTACTCACTCTTAACCAACCAGGTTTCTGGTAATTGATGAAACTCATACCTACAAGGGAGCATTTGGAAGTCATACTGCTCTTATATTAAGGAGGCTTAGGCGACTCTGCTCACATGGTTTGTGGAGCTTCAGGAAATATCTTCATACTTATTGTTTTATAGTTCTATTTAAATTTTAAATTGAATTGTGAATGCAATTTGCCTCCATTCCATTTGCAGTATATGGAGCTGTTCCTTCTTTTTTGTTCTCTACTGCAACTTCAGCGAATCCTCACGAACATTCTATGGTAAATATTTCTCTGAAATAATAACTTTTTTATACAGTAAGTATTATACGGATAGACACTGGTATCTATGTTAAAATTTTTATAAGAAAACAACAATTTTAATTGTAACAATCTCTAGACTGCTGTCTCAGAACGGAAGATGATTTCTTTTAAAATAAAACACCTTAGAAAATAACATAGAAATTAAGGAAAGCAATAGTATGTGGTTGCAAGGCAACTCCTATCCAAAAATTCATGAGTGTCAGTCTACAATAAATACATTGAATGCTTATTTTAGTAAGCACTAGCCTAGGAAGTTGTATACTCTAGGAGTAATAACAATCAATCTAGGAAGTTGTACAATTAAAGGAATATCTAAAGTTTTTAATTTTAACAATATGGATCACATGATCCATAGTATTTCTGGTCTCCACCTTCCATGATCTGCAATGCTACAAATTCTGCAAGTTTAATTCACCACTATCTGGGTCATCTAAGTTTAAATAAGTAGAAGAAAATAGTTCCTTGTCTCTTTCGTTGGAAGTCCTTGAAATGTGAGTCACGTCAGTTAGGCAAACATGTTCATTCTATCATTCCAAGTCAAGGTCACATCGGCCTGATTCTCCCTTTAATCTTGTTCATTACAATGTCTGGAGTCCAAGTCGGGAAGGGGTTGAAAGATTGTAACTCATGGGCACTAATTTAACCCACTATCCTCTCAAGCCACCAATACAACACCTAACCTTTCAGAGCCTTACGCTATATTGTTTGAATTATTACTCAACTATGTTAAGCCACCAACAAGCATCGTCCTAGTAAAATCGAGACCCCCAACTCTCTTCCTCCTCATCACATATTGGAGGGTTATTCCCCCTAGAAGGACCCCTTCCATATCTGGTTCGTGACACACATGTTATGGAATGTGAGTTAGTCTTGATTTCTTGAATGAAATGATGGAATTGCTTGAGAGATTAAACACTCAGCTTCATGTATTTATATTCAAAAGCTTACAATCAAGATCCCTTAATTATAGGGATAACAGTAAGTGCTAATATAATAAAGATGTAAACAAAATATCTATAGGAAACTAAATCAAGACAACGTCTCAACAGCTAGAAATGTGACTTGAAACCAGTTAGCTCCCTTGGTCCTCCCTTTGTCTCCTATTCTCACTCTACTTGTCTCATATGTCTCATATATTCGATACCAAATAATAGGTTACAGATAAATAGCAATAAATGAAATAAAAATTTATTTTGTTAATGCTTGATTCTAGACCTGTATCAAGGTGATAATAGGATCTGAATATGGAAAAAGGACAGAAGAAATAGAATGCGGAGAAAAAAACAATCCCAAGCTGTTAGAGTGTGCCTAGTCTCTTGCAAATGTTCTAGGTGATTCCCACCCTGTTTTGCACTACCCCCACTATCAGGTCATATAACCGAAGACAGTAGAGTCCTCCCACTCTCCCCATCCTTGCCAACTCAGCAATTAGTTACATAGGCGGTGATATCGGCTTCTCTCTTTCCTTGCTATGATTCCCAATACTCCCTCTTTGACTTCTCACATTACATACACTGTTGTTTATGTTGTCTTTTCTGTTATTATAAGTTTGTTTGGTAATTTTCTCAAAACTGCTATACTGCTGCACTAACCGTGAATTTCTATGTCTAAGGAACTTGCAAATTTATCCACATTGGAGTTATTTCAGAAAGATGGAAGTCCATCTGCAAGAAAACTCTTCATCCTTTGGAATCCTGTTTTGCACCCAAAAGCTGTGAGTTGGACCTCTGTTACTTTAGTTTAGCGATGTAGCTCTGGTAGTTCTAACTGAAGACATATTTTAACAAACCAAATGCCATTGCTACTCGACTGCTGCAGACATTCAATAAAGCTCGCTTGGCTATGGATAACAATGAATTGGCAGATGAAAGTGCCAATTGTGTTCGTTCAAGGTGATAATCCCCACATGTACGACAAAATTTTTTGATGCATGCGAACTTATTTTGACCTGCTTTTTTTTACCAATGAAAACTCAGTTCCAGCTTGAGTTAAGTGCGTTATCGACCAATTTTTCTTAAAGCTTAAGCTAATATAGCCTAAAGAATTATTTATAACTTTAATATTCCAAGTCAAATTAGTTCAGTCTTAAGGCTCAAAGTATAGTCACTGCGCATGCTACCTTGACCTTGGACTGATACAACTACAGAACAACCAAGCTTGTTCCTACAAGGTGGTGTCGGCTATATGGATCAATCGACACCATAATGTCCTGTCATGTATTTGTTTCAAAGATAGACCATTTACCTGTACATTGCTCTTAATGACCTTGGGCTGTTAATGGAGATGAGAATTTAACATTTGGAACCTGGTCTTAAACTCTACTACCATGTTGAGGAAAAAGTTTTCTAAAAGCTTAAGTTGTTATGTGGAAGCTTAAGAGTAGTTTTATATCTAGTTTTTGAGCATACTCTCTAATTCCCAAGTAGTTGTTGGGGTTTGTTTGGTTCAAACATGAGTATGGGAGATATTTTAATGAATGGGGGAAAAAGATAATCTACATTTTAAACCCATACAAAGTTTAATGTGACATTTCATGAAAGGTTATTTTAGTCAATGCATATCTAAGTTCATAAAAACATATTCTCTTCTGTCCAAGTGCCCCTAATACTGGATTGGAGCTAAAATTGACTCATGATGAATTTTGCTCCATTGCCCTCCCTTCATATGCCTTCCAAAATATTGATCCCAACAACTAAAGTTTGAAATAATCCCTCCCCGTCCCTCCATTTTCCCCTAGCCAAATAGACACATTCAATGGACTTGAGAAACAGAACACGTTAGTCGTCAATTGGAGCCCCATTGACAAGACATTTTATAGGTTGGTTTCTTGCCTCTCATACTAGGTAACATAAGTATTTAAAATTAAATGGTGCTTGTGATTTGGGTTTAGGGTTAATTCAACCTAATATACTAGCTGTAAATGTGATGATTGTGTAAGGCATATAAAGATTATTTTTGCCATATCTATTGTTAATGTGGGGTCTCAGCATACCCCTCACAATCAGGAGTGGACATCATCTGGAGCATCGACAAATGGTTGTGACAATCAACACTGTCTCATGCCGAGGACTGGACGTATACAGTGAAGAAATACAGTGTGATTGCATCTAACTATTCATTACAATCACGTTAGTCATCCCACCGCCGATCGCTCTTAGAAAGCTTTGGCCAAGCACTCTCAGTCAATCACCTTCGTATTCTCTCCTTATGGGTCTTTCATGACTTCACTGTTAGATTGTCAAGCAGCGCCTTTGTTCTATTGACAATCCATCAAAATTTTCAGAGACTCAGTGGAAAAATTACATGTTATGGTTTTCGGAACTTGTTTTCTAATCACTTGACCAAGATAGCTGAAGACATTACAAGATAGTGGAAGAGGACTAACTATCAGTTGGTTCCTCTCCCACGGAAGTCCATGGACCCAAAATTGTTGGTTCACTTTTGTTCTTATAAGACATGTTATGACCTGTTATAGAAGGCTTGAAGTGCTGCACAAATGATGTTTAACATCTGTATTATGACGTACGCAATGTGGTGATGATTGGTAACACTTTAATTGATGGAACATTTCCTAACATAGTCCACCATCGAAGAAGTTAATCGTGACCGGTGATGATCTTTCAAAGATGCTAAACAAGCTTGATAACAACTCTATGATGTTGCTTGTTTTAAAAAAAAAACAACTCTATGATGTCCGTTTTTTGTGATCTCACAAAGTAATGGAGATCATTCCCAGTCTAGTTCTCAAGTCTCCACAATCTCAGATAGGACATTGACATGGATAGTTTTTCTCTCCTTCTAATTGTTTTATCTTTAATGTTATTGGACCGAGTCTTTTTTGGATTTTCATCATCAAATTTAGAGTTGTTAACTATGAGAATGAAGTATATTTTATAGTGACAACCAGATTAAATATAGTTCATACCATCAACTTAACATACTGTGTAAAATTGAAATTGTTGATACTGAATAAGTTTAAATTTGCACACATTTCCTCAGTATGTAGTAATCTTGCATATCTAAAGTTTTAATGCATTGTGCCCTGTTTCATGTGCAGCCCAATCGTGGATGTTTCACGCCTTCTTGCAGAAATGGTTCAGCATGGTCTTCGCTGCATTGCATTTTGTAAATCAAGGAAACTTTGCGAGCTTGTTTTATCCTATACGTATGTAAAATCAATTCTACTTGTGTAGTTCTACTTGTTATCTGATATCCATTAGAGTTTAAGTCAATGTCTACTTGGTTGTTAAGAAAGGAAGGTTTTCTTGCAACTGAAATGATTTAAAATGACACAGACGTGAAATTCTTCATGAGACAGCCCCTCATCTACTGGATTCCGTATGTGCATATCGTGGTGGCTACATTGCAGAGGTCAATCTTACTTAACTCTTTGTCTTTTCTGGTTACAAAACTCTACATTTAATATATGTTTGTGCAATTGCGTGCTTCTGTGTATGCATACAATCTGTCCGCATGTCATGTTCATGTAACTGGTACTCATAACTGCAGAGGTAATATATTATTTATCCTAGGAACAGGTGTCTAATATGCTCTGATTTCATCACTAATGAAGTCCTTATGTTGTTGTGTTTTTGGTTTTCGCCTTCTTTTTATCATTGGAAATATTTACAGTATTCCATTTCATAAAGAATATACCCTCAACTTGATCCTCCACTGATTAGGGTGTCATTATATTAGTCCTCTAACAATTTTTGTGCCCAATGTAGTCACTCAAAAATTTAGAAGTTTCTATATTAGTCCTCCAAAGAAATTTTCATGAAATATCTGGGGATTGGATGGGCCTAATGTTCTGATTCATAAGTTAATGCCTTAATGATGCTTTTTCTAGATCATATAGTCTTAATTCATAAATTGAGTTAAAGGGAGAATTCTTAGCTTCAGTTGTTCAGAGATGTTTTGGAATCAAAAGGTTTTTGATTAAATAGGAGCAAAACATAGGTAGGTGTTGTGTAAGTCCAAAAAGATGTGATCCCAGCATGCCTCTAAAAGTCAATATATTCAAACAAGATGATTGCTATAGAGAAATTCACTACTAATGATTTGTGATCCCAACATGCCTAAGGCTCAAGAAAATCCTACCGTAAAATTGCTAAACCAACACTTCTCTATAGTAATGAATGACTGACAACGAAACGCCAACTAGAGAAAAAAATAATTTTGGTGGAGATTTTAATGATTAAGTCAACATATAGGAACATACACGATTAGGAACAAATAGTATTATAAAGAAAGTTGGAATCTAACCCTATGAGGAGGTGATGACAAAAGAATTCCTATGGTGGTTTTGTAAGTTGAACATATTTTCTACAACATAATATCTATAAAGATAGTATCATCACATAATGTTTCATACTGAACATCTCTACAGTTAAAAACGCAGTGAGGGGGACACAGGTGGTTATTGAATATTTTGAGGAAAAGGTTTGGACAACTTTAGCAGCTTGAGGGAGGAGTCATCTCCTACTTTATTCTCTAGTTTTCTGCATCTCTATCTTTCATACCCAGTTTTACAGCGGAACTGTTGTTTGTTTTTAAGAAGGAAAGCTCCATTACTTCTAGTTCTAATACTGATACATCTGGTACCTATCAATTTATTTCTTGAGCATACCATTTAAAAAAAAAAAAACCCTTTTATTGCAGAACTTGGCATTGTTTATCAGATTCCATGTTTACCATTACTTCAATGTATTTTTTTAATATTATTCTTATGAATCTTGAAAGCAATAAAATATCCCCCATTCAAGTTTGATTCATGATTTGAACATTTCTCATTTTAATCCAATAGTAGTGCAGTGCTCATTCGTTTGTTTAGATATACGGGGTGTTCAGTTATGGTGATTAAATGGTATGAGACTCAATTCTGGCTTTTTCAACTTGACAGGAAAGAAGAAAAATAGAGAGTGCATTTTTTGGTGGTAAAATTTGTGGTGTTGCTGCAACTAATGCTCTTGAGTTGGGCATTGATGTTGGAGAAATTGATGTCACTCTGCATCTAGGATTTCCTGGTAGTATTGCAAGGTATTCACCCTTATTCTTTGTTATCCTTACTTGTCCTTTTTAATAGATTCTTGTGTGCAAGGTTGTAGGATTTCCGTTTTATTTTCCAATTAATATTTTTTATTTTAGCTTGTGGCAACAAGCTGGTAGGGGTGGGAGGAGAGATAGACCATCTCTTGCTATATATGTTGCCTTTGGTGGACCGCTTGATCAATACTTCATGAAAAATCCTAGGAAACTTTTTGAAAGACCAATTGAGTGCTGTCATATTGATTCCCAAAACAAACAGGTTCATAATTTTTAGAAAGTCTTTTCAGAATAATTTATTGAGTTTTCTCAAATGGAACGGTTTGTTGTGCTAATTATGTCAGGCTCTCTACAGGTTCTTGAACAGCATTTGGTCTGTGCAGCTCATGAACACCCTCTGAGTGTACAGTATGATCAGCAGTATTTTGGTTCTTGCTTAGAGAGTGTTTTGAGTTCTCTAAAAGATAGAGGATACTTATGTTCTGATCTGTCCGATTCTTCTAGAATTTGGAACTACATTGGTCCTCAGGTATACGAGATTCTTAAACAAATTAGGTTTACTGTCTTTCTGATTTAGTTTACTTCTTTATTATCAATCTCTTTGAAATATTTGGATATTTTACGATAAAATTGTTTTCTTGTTTTTTTTCCAGAAATTACCTTCACAAGCAGTCAATATCCGAGCAATAGAAACTGTTAGATACAGTGTCATAGATCAGAAAAAGGAACAAGTCCTAGAAGAGATAGAGGAAAGCAAGGCTTTCTTTCAGGTATTGACTTCTACCTATGTGGACAAAGAGCTTTGCTACCTTTCAAATTTCATAAAGTTTATTTATGCTGTACTCGATTCAGGTATACGAAGGTGCAGTGTACCTGCGTCAGGGGAAAACCTATTTGGTTGAAAAATTAGATCTATCTAGCAAAACTGCTTTGTGCAAAGAGGCTGATCTGAAGTATTATACGAAAACTCGAGATTACACTGATATCCACGTCATTGGGGGTAATATTGTATGTGATCTTCAGTTTTGTAGAGATCCTTTGCATTATATTTTTAACCTATTTCTCTCGAAAAAAGTGGCAACCAATTGTAATTTGATTTGTTCTTTCATGAAATAGGGGATTAAAGAATGTATCAAATGCTGTTTGATTATCAAAACATAGCTTCATTTGTTGTATATCTCCAAATTTAACTTTACAAGTGTTGTGCAAATAATCTCACAACTAGTAATGCTAACAACACACTCTGACAAGTTTCAACTCACACTTCATTAACAATTGAAATTCATGTGGATCCTCTAACAAATTTCAACCCTTGAAGTTATCCAACGAATCTCATAAAATGCTAGTGAAACACTAACAAATGATCAGGAATTTAATCCCTGGACCTTATTCAAGTTATTATTCTAGCATTCATGCCTGACTTATTCTAATTAGGAAAAATATACTTCTGAAATCATTATCTGTCACAAAAACTGCTAAAAAGTAGAATCAATGAAAATCAAGCCAATTAAGGCTCGGTCATTTAACTGGAATCTATAAAATCTTCAGGTATATCATCCGTAAATCCAGTGAAAAGTCTCTTTATGCATCAAATTTATAACATATAGTTCCACCTTATATCTGATGGATAATGCTTGTTAAGGTGTTTGAAAACCTATGTCCCTCCTATTTTCAGGCTTATCCAGTAATTGATTCCACCATGTTTCCAAACACAAATGCCCGTGCTAATGTATGCCAAGTGACAACTACTTGGTTTGGGTTTTATCGTATTTGGAGAGGAAGCAATCAAATCATTGATGCTGTTGATCTAGCACTTCCTCCATATTCATACCAGTCACAGGTGAACTTGGGCACTGTTAGGATTTTATATGGCAGCTTTCTTTTTATTATCCGTATGTGACGTGTTTGTTTAACTTTGTTATGTTCTTTTGCTGTTAAAAGGCAGTCTGGGTTCCTGTGCCACAGTCAATAAAAGATGCAGTTGTAAAAAAAAATTATGATTTTCGTGGAGGTTTGCATGCTGCTTCTCATGCTGTCTTACACGTAGTGCCTTTGTAAGTTTCGTATAAATGTTAGTTATAATGTTTTGGCATCAGAAACATGAGATAGAAAATCCTAATTCCTTCCATCCATGTTCTGTTGATTGTTGGTTTTTATTTGCATTACCTGTTAGGTACATATTTTAAGGCTCCTCTAATTTATTTTTTTACTTTTTTATAGGAATATTTTTAGGCTCCATTAACATTAATAATTGATATTATTATTATTATTATTATTGTTGTTGTTGTTGTTGTTGTTGTTGGAAATTCCGCCTTTATTGCGGTCCGCCCCTAGTTGCCTAAATTGCGGCCTTTGGTTAGCCTTCATTGCAGCATCCAACACCTTCATTGTGTTGGCTTTAAGGGGGTGGATTTAGTCCCACATCGGATAGATTGATAGTACTCTTGAAAAGAGTTTATAAAGAGGAGGCACTCCTCACCTTACAAGCCGGTTTTGTAAGGATGAGTTAGGCCGCAAATTTCAACAATTATCATCATCATCATCATCATCATTTCCTGGGTCCCCCCTGATTTATACTCTTTTCATCACTTTTTCATGAATTACTCTAATCTCCCCTGTCTTTGATTTTTCACCTGTATGTATGTAAAGCTGTAGGGGAGATTTATAAGTTGACCGAATTTGTTACTAAGGGGATTTAGTGTAATTTCCTAAAGGTGCATCAGTGGGTTGTTATTTAAGAACAATTCAAGCATGTTGTCATTGTTGTTATTAGCATTGACAGTATATTATTCCAGCCGAAGACATATATGTACTGTAAAGGTTTCCTCAGAGTCTGCTCATGTTTATATATTATGATGTTTGTGCTTGCAGACAAATAATGTGCAACTTGTCTGATTTGGCTCCCGAGTGTCCAAATCCTCATGACAGCCGATATTATCCTGAAAGAATCTTAATATATGATCAATGTCCTGGAGGGTCTGGAATTTCAGTACAGGTAGATAGCATGAGAAGTCTGAGAATCAAATGACATTTTGTTTACTTTTTTTTTAGTTTTCATTAGTACCTATTTAATGTTATTATATAGCACTAAATGTTGGGAGTCAAGAAGAAAATAAACTCAATATCATAGAAATGAGAATATTACAATGATGTGTAAAGTAGTAAACCATTGTACAAAATGAGAAGTCTCGGGTGTTTTATGTGATAAAAATGTACTGCTCAATATAAAGGAAAAGTTTTAACGCTAATAAGGCATGATTTTCTGGCATAGTGTTGGGTGGTCAAATTTCAAGACGTGAATGTATTAGATATGAGAATGTTGAGTTAAATGTGTTGAAGTTCTAAACAAGATAGGATATAAATGATTCATCTTTAGATTTCATACATGAAAATGTATTACAACATCAAATAATTCACATAGCAAACTTTCAATTGTGGGTAAAGTCTTGTTATTTGTTGTTGTAATCCTTACACGATGCTTGTGTACTTGAGTATCACCTGTTGTAATATATTCATTTTTTGTTTAACGAATCTTCCCACGTGCCAATCAATGGCAACATTTTTGTTTAATTTTGTTTTTTGTTTGTTTAATAGGCTCAACCTCATTTCACAAAGTTCCTGGCAGCTGCTCTGGAAGTGCTCACATGTTGCCGCTGTTCGGCTGAAGTAGGTTGCCCTAATTGTGTTCAGGTATGGAGCAAACATTTTCTGATACAATTAATTTTAATCATTTTTCAGGTTAAACTATATGCTATATTAGTAGAATGTTGAGTCATATGTTTATTGTGTTTTTTATTTAATAAAGTTCTTATATTTTTAGAGCTTTGCTTGCCATGAGTATAACGAGGTTTTGCACAAGGATGCGGCCATTATAATCATCAAGGTGGTGGCTTAATTCAATTCAACCTCATGATTTTCGGTATTTCAATTTTCATTTTGGTAACCATTGTTCTTACAGGGTATTCTTTTTCTTTTTTTGGTGAAATCTTGCAGGGTATTCTAGATGCAGAGAACTAGTACTCAAGGAATGTGCTGGCTATTCTGAAGTCTCCATAGGGAAATGATTTTTTTTTCCTTTTCAAATTGACACAAAAAGGTATCCGCTTCTTTTTTATTTATTTTTAGATTAATAGGAACTAAAAATTAATTTAAAGATGTATGATTTTATGATGACATCTGTATTTAAGAGACGCGTTTTTAGTGCTCTTCGGAAAAATTGCTTAGTTATAAGAAAAGGAAGGGAAGTAAATGGAAAAATTGCTCACTTCTATTTCAGATTGATTTTTTGAAGTTACTTAAGTTATTTGTTTTTTTTTCTTTTTTTCAAATTGGTCCTTTATTTTACATTGCGTTTGCATCGAATTAGCCTTTAAGTTATGCTCCTTTTGCAGTGATGTCATTTATGTTATATTTTCTGATTTTCAAACCACAACTTTTGTTACACACCAAAAGTTGAACGACATTCATGTGTCCATTTATCGTATCTCGCACTAGAGATGAATTACGCAATATTTGGGGTTAGTGAACTTAGAATTTCTTAAGTGATAACATTGTTGTGAAAAATTAGATACTTTGTTTATAAGGTTTTTGGATTTGAGATTTTAGACTTGAAGAAGTTATGGGAGTTATTCCAATATGACATGTTTATACAAGTTATTCCAATATTAAAATGTTACATGTGCTCTTTTTTAACGAAACTTGTTAAAAAGGTTAACCGTGCAAACATAATATAACATTAAAGGTCAATTTAAAAAGGGAAAAAAACTTAAAAAACTAATCTGGAAAAATGGATAAACTTAAAGACCGTAAACATAATTTTGCCAATGTAAATTCTTTTGGAATTGGAGCAAAATTGTAAAATTAGATAGGAGCTCCATTTTAGTTTCAAAGGATGCTATTTGGTTCTTATTTTTATTCCTTTTATTATCCCTTATTTCTTATTTTTTTTACTTTGATCAATCTACCATTGCCTCATTATAACATGTAAGACCTCATATTTTGCATGCAAGTATTTAGTAGAGATTTGGTTAAATTACAAGCATTTGTATGGTAATGCATAAACCATATACATCAAAGAAAATGTTACGAGCCTTCATGATTGAGTTCTAAATAATAGAACCAGTGTCGCTGCCTTGGTCCCAATAATCAGACCCAAATTTTCTCAAAAATTGCTTTTTTAACTTCAATAAGTTCCTAAAACACATGGAAATTCCAGAATTGCCCCCGTCTACAGTTAACTACCGCTGGCTCATATGCACTTAAGTTTGGTTCCTGGCCGAGCATCAATTGTGATTTTGCGCGTTTGGTCAAAAAAAAAAAACATCGAGACTTGTTCGGAATGCTACGAAATTTTGTACATCCTCTATATGTATTTTTATAGATGTGTCTGTAAAGTTTCGTAGCATTCCGACTAAGTCTTGATTTATTTTGATTTTTTGACCGAACCGTGCAAAATTGCAATTTTTTTTCCAAGTACGAGTCCGGAAAAGTGTCCTAGAGGTTGAATTTTTTCACGATTTTTTGCACTCATGTTTAGGACAAAAAAATAATATCTCCCACAAAATTTGAAATTTTTAGACAAGGGACGGATTAAATATGAATTTTTAACGCGCCTAAAACTCAACACCAAAACATTAAGGACATAAAGAAAACTTATATAGAGGTTGAGTTTTTACTGAAATACGTAAAATCGCAATATTTTTCCAACCGCGTGTCCGGAAAAGTTATAGAGGTTGAGTTTTTTCATCTTTTTTTTTGCACACATGTTAAGGACATAAAAAAAAACATTTTCCAAAAAAAATTAAAATTTTCCGACAACGGATGGATTAAATATGAATTTTTAATGTGCCAAAAACTCAAGAAACCAAAACATCAAAATGTCGACCTAGAAATTGAATTTTAAACTTGTTTTTTGCAGACAGCTCTATAAAAATACATATAGAGGGTCCTAATACAATATTAATTAAATAGTTTTATATGTAAAAGAAATATATTGTATTTTTTATCCTCTATACATACATTTGAGAATATTTTTTTTGGAGAAGTTAAAATGGAATATATTACTCAACCAAAGTGTCATTCCTAGCACAAGGTGTACTAGAAAAGAAACAGACAAGTCTAAACAGTATTTACAAGCAATCTGTACAAAAAAAATAAAGCTATAGATGAGATAACTATTAGCCTATGTCCAGCATTGTAAACGGGTTAAGCCACCATCCATGAAAATTAAAAGGAAGATTAGTAAACTTCACCTTCAACCACATAAATGTGTGGGACTTAAACTTATCCACCACATGTGTCACCGAGCAAGTTTTGTCTGAAAACAATCTGTTATTTCTTTCTTTTCAGATTTCCCACCCGTAGCATACCAAATAACAATGTAACTAAAATGATCTGTCAAAGAATGAGGGGCAGCGGTATAAGTACCCAGCCACCCATAGATTAAATACCAGACAGACCCGAACCAATTACAATGTAAAAACAAATGCTCGGACGATTCAACTGTATCACATCCTGCGACACACTTCAAGGAATTCTGATCAATCACACCTTGACGAAACAAATTATAATTTGTAGGTAATCTATTCCGGAACAAACGCCAAGCAAACAACACCACTTTTAAAGGTACATCCTTGTGCCATAGAGATGAGACAGGCACCGAAGTAGCAATAGGAAGCTGACCTGTTAAGAATTTATATGCACTACGGACATAAAATATTTTAGAAGATTCCAAAATCCAATGCCAGCTATCTTCCTTATTAACCTGCAAAGTAACATTTTGAAGCAGTAAGATGAGTTCCCCCACCAACTCCTCCTCCCACACAAACAACCTACGCCTCCATCTCCACGCGCCCACCCTCCACACCCCAACCTAACTGACTCATATCAAAGACATACTCCCCCTTAAACACCGACAGGTCATATAACCTGCTGAACCTGTCCCTAAACGACACCCCACCAAACCAAACATCCATCCAGAAGAGAGTGTGATTCCCGTTTCCTACCGAACGACTGACATGATCTCTAAACCACCCCTCGTTCCCCAAAGCATGAACATCACGCCACCATAAAGATGACCCACGGCCACCACCCACCAACCGCCCCCCATCAACCCCATACCTCGCCGACAACACCCTAAACCATAAAGTATCCTTCTCCTCCAACATCCGCAAACACCACTTTCCTAACAATGCAATATTAAACTCCCTAATACTCCTTACCTCCAAACCACCAACCTCCTTACTCCTGCAAACAGTGTTCCAATCTACCCAATATAATATTTTCCCGTGGTCATCACCCCCCCTGTAACACCCTATTTATTTATCTGATTATTTTGGCTGAGTTTAAAGTCTTTTATATGATTTATGTTGATAAGTGTTATGTTATGTGTATTAATATTTTATTAAGTGGCTTTATTTTATTATTTAGTAGGATGGGTTGGAAATTAAAATAATAAGACTTGCAGAGGGGCTGAATTAGAATTAATGAGAATTAGGTGGTGTTAATTAGAAAATCTGTTGAGATATAAAGGAAAACAAGAGTCAGACACAAAAACTAGGGTTTTGCAAAAAGTCTTTGGGAGAAAGAGGAGAAGAGAACCAAGAGAAGGGAGAACTTGTAGAGTCTTGCAAATCACCAATCTAAGGTAAGGGTGGGACTAACCTTCTCTAATCTTAGGTTATGTAATTCTGAAACTGAATTTAACATGTAGTTTTGTTGTTGTTCTTGTAAATTTGAGGAATAGGGTTTGAAACTAGAATTGATCGTAGAACATGTAGAATTTGGTTGTTAATAAGTGTAGAAAGTCCATAGAATTGTGTATAATAGATGTTCAGATTATAGAATCATCACAGGTTGAGTTTCCTATTAAATTTGGGATTGGGTTGGATGAAAATTGGGTTTTTGGGGTGAAAAATCGCACTTCCCGACAGGAACCTGTCATAACTCGCCACGGCGAGTAGTCTGCTCACCACGCCGAACTAAGTGTAACAGAGAGCAGTGTTTGCTCGCCATCCACTCGCCACGGCGAACGATTGTGTAACAGAGAGCAGTGTTTGCTCGCCTTTAGCTCGCCACTGCGAGTAAGCCCGCCCGCGAGGCGAGTTGTTCAGTAGCAGTGTACCTTTTCATGTTCTTGCGTCGTTTCCACGTGTTCCTGTTGTGGATTAGCCTTTGGTGTGTACTTGAAGGTCTTAGGTGATACTGTCAGTTTCAAAAGGCTTTGTTTAACATGAATAATTTGAGTTATGGATTGCTATATGAATGTACACATTGATAAATTATTATATGAATGCTTATGTTAATTATTATGATGTTATATGATGTTGCAATTAAATGATGAATATCTATGGGATTATAATCTGGAGTCGTTGTTATGTTCTTGTTGTCGTTGTCGTTGATGTCGTCAAGTCGTTAAATGTTGTACGTTGTTGTGAATAAGTTGTTGAGTCCATGCATACTCATATAAAGTTGGGGGCTCATGCCCTGTTGAATGTAATCATTCAAACCACGTTGATTTGAGAGCTTATGCTCTACACGTTGATTTAGGAGTTGATGCTCCACACGTTGATTTAAGAGTCATTGCTCTACACGTTGAATTGAGAGCCTATGCTCTAACACGTTGATTGGTACCACATGCATGCTGCATAGTCAAGTTGTTGTTGAGTCTTTGCATTGTCGCCGTCGAGTTGTTGTAGTTGATTTAAAATGCCAAGTAGAGATAATTGAACAATATGTGAAGTATTCATTATTGCTTAGTTAAAATTGTTTATGCTGTTAATTTCACTGATGAATTATATGCTTATTATTATTGAATGTGAAATCTCACCCCTTCTGTTTGAATGTTGCCTCTACGTGGGTAACATGCAGATATCCAGGATTAGCTGCTGATGTGAGTTGTCTCTCTCGTGCGTCGTCGTAGGGTCGCTCTGATACGTAACGGGATGGGGATATTTGCTATGTTTTCCACTGTTGCGTATTATTTTTGGAACTGTGTTGTTGAACCCTTGAATTGAGATTTTCATTGAAAATTGTTTATGTTGAGGCCGTAGTGCCAACTTTGTTGAATAATGAACTCAATTTTCCGCTGCGATGTTTTGTTAAAGTGGTTTTAATAAATAGTAACTTTACTCTATTTATACATGAAATGTAGTGTGACATTCCGTTTTACGTCGAATACTCTGATTTATGTGTATTATTTACATTGTTGGGAAAACGGGGTGTTACCCCCCCCAAAAGCAATTAAAAAGAGATTCAATAGAGGAGACAATACCTGGCAGAACCTTGAAAAAGGAAAGAGCATAAACAGGTAGAGACGACATGACTGACTTCAGCAAAACCAGACAACCCCCCATCGAGAGATGTTTTGAATTCCAACCCGTCAGTCTAGATTTTATACGGTTAATAATTGGTTCCCAAAAGGACAAGCGACGAACGTTACCACCAATAGGCAGCCCCAAATAAACAAAAGGAATAGACCTAACCTTACAATTCAACACCATTGTCGCTTCAGATAACCAAGAAGAGGAGACATTCACACCAACCAAAAGGCTGTTAGAAAAATTCACTTTCAATCCCGACAAAGCTTCAAATAAAGGATAGCACGCATCGCTCGAATATTAGCCTAAGATTTCCTCCAAGTATTAGAGTATCATCTGCAAATTGCAAATGAGAAATAACTGTTGCATCACCACTTCCCACCCTATAACCAGTGAAATGATTATTTGCTGACAAGGATTTCATCAACACATGAAACCCCTTCGTGGCTAACAAAAACAAGAAAGGCGAAAGAGGGTCACCCTGCCTCAAACCCCGCCTCAAAGAGAACTCATTTGTTGGAGACCCATTTACCAAAACCGAAGTTGTGGCCGTTCCGATGCACTCTTTTATCCATTTCCTTCGAAGGGTCGGAAAACCCATTTTCAACATCACTTCATCTAAGTAACTCCAATCAATAGAATCATAGGCTTTTTCAAAGTCTACCTTAAAAAGAATCAGTTCCTTCCTGCACTGATGAGTCTCATCACCAATTTCATTAGCCACTAATATACCATCAAGAATCTGCCGGCCTCTAATGAAGGCAGATTGAGAGTCTGAAATGATAGAACCAATAACTGAACGCAATCTGTTAGCAAGAACCTTCGCCAAAATCTTATACAAACTACCCACCAACGATATCGGACGAAAGTCATTCAACCGTTGAGGGCTGTCAACCTTAAGAATAAGAGCGATGAAAGTGCTATTTATACCTTTGGTCAACCTTCCATTCCTATGGAACTCCAATAAAAAGCACATCACATCCTCCTTTAAAATGTCCCTGAAGTTTTTAATGAAACCAAAAGTAACCCCATCTGGACCTGGGCATTTAAAATTCTCACAATCCCACACTGCCACCTTCACCTCCTCGACCGAAAAAGGCCTGGTCAAACTCGCCCCTTGTGTATAATCTAAGGTGCGAAAGTGCAGCCCTTCCATACTAGGTCTCTGAACAAAACTCTGCTGAAAATGTGACTGAAAATGAGTGTAGACTGCATGCCTCACATCATCAACCCCTTCAACCAACACCCCGTTCACAAGAATAAAAGGAATTGCATTCCTACGACGTCTGCTCGATAACATTCCATGGAAATTTTTTGAATTAGCATCTCCTTCACGTAGCCATTGAAATCTAGATACATGTGACAATGTAAGGTTGAATCATACAAATCATAGTCCAATCACATCATTTAAGACAATTTCTTTTGATGACACTATTTATGACATACTAAAGTAACAAAGTATAACTAACAATAAGTAAAAATCTTCAACATTAAAATTTTGAAAAATAAGCTTAATAAATAATTACATAATTTCAAAATTTTAAAAATAGTATTATAAGTTATCAAATGATAATAATGATGTTTAAAATGAAAAATATAACATTGATTACATTTCCCCAATTCATATTAACAAATAATGATATGTTGACTTTATTTTTTTAAGATACATAGACTTTATTTGAAGAAAAATAGCATAAATGTTGAATTTCAATTTATTCCATCACTTATACAAAATTCAAATCAAAACAAGTGATGATAAGTTGAATTGAATTTTTTTTTTTCACAGAAAAGTTGAATTGAATCTATGAGTACTCCATTTAATAATTTATTTTAAACCATGTATTTGACTAATACATGATACATAAAAATAATTACGAAACATGAGTTTATCATTGAAAAATATATGTATATATATAATGACAAACATTTGTCGTTGATATATAAAATACACATACAAATATTATATAAGACACACGGCACATACATTTGTCCCTCATAAATATGAAGGAGAAAAACACAAGACTAATATTTGTTGTTAATATATAAAAAACTGCGAAACAAAAATATTTCTTTGAAAAAATATTTTAAAAAAAGCACATGAAAAAAATTTGTTATAGAAAAGTATTAAAAAAATCACAAAAAAAATGGTCATCATTGGTACAAAAACATAGGACAAATAGTTTTCATTGACGAATAGAAAAACATGGGATAAATATTTATCATTTATACATAAAAAATACGAGGCAAATATTTGTCACTAATAAATATTAAAAAAAAACATAGAGGGGAAGCGTTTTTCAATGATAAATAAAAAAATGAGACACATATTTATCACAAATAAATATGAAAAAAAAATATGGGATAAAATATTTGTCGATGATGCATAAAAAATATGAAATAAATATTTGTCATTGATAAATATAAAAAAACATGAGAGAAGTGTTTGTCATTGATACATAAAAGAAAAAGACTAATATATGTTTCTGATACATAAAAAAAAAATCAAACAAATAATTTGCTTTAAAAATATGTTTTAAAAAAGGCACAAGACAAAAATTTGTTATGAAAAAAGATTGAAAGAAGCACATCACATATATTCATCATTGATAACCTATTTAAATCACAGGATAAATAGTTGTCATTAATGAATAGAAAAACACGGAACAAATATTTGTCATTGATACATAAAAAAGTCAAGAATAATATTTATTCATGATACATAAAAAAAAAATGAAAGTAACACTTTTCTTTGAAAAAAATATTATTGAAAAGAAGCATGGGACAAAAGTTTGCTACTAAAAAATATTAAAAAAGCAAAACACAAAAATTCATTATTGATACAAAAATCATGAGACAAATAGTTCTCATTGATGAATAGAATAAACACGAGATAAATATTTGCCATTGATACATAACAAAAATACGAGACAAGTATTTGTCACTGATAAATATACACGACAGATTTCAAGCTTACTTGTGATACTTTCCATGCTACTCGAGACGACTATTTTGAATTTGGGTGTATTATTTCTTCACGTCGTACTCTAGTTAGTTCTTTCTTTACCAACTCTAGGGTGGAGTTTGTTAAGCGACAAGTTAATGAGGTTGCACATGTTCTTGCAGGAGAAGCCACATTACTAGCTAGTCCCGCTATTTATTTTCTTATACCCGAATGTATTGAATATCTTATTATTAATGAAATGCTATAAGCACATTTTCTTCAAAACAAAATATTAAAAAATAAAGGGGAAGTATTTTTCAAAGATACATAAAAAAAATGAGACACATATTTATCACTGATAAATATGAAAAAGAAAAAAAGATCATGGGATAAATATTTGTCATTGAAGCATAAAAAAACATGAGATAAATATGTGTCGTTGATAAATAGAAAGAAAAAAAACACGGGATAAATATTTGTCATTGATACATAAAATAACACAAGACTAATATTTGTTCCTGATACATAAAAAAATATGATGTAAATATTTGTCACTTATAAATAAAAAAAGGACAAATTTTTACCACTAACACATATAAAATACATTGGGCAAAATTTGTTACTGATAAATATATAAATTTGCAAAGACTAAAACAATAATGACCAAAAACAAAAAATTGTATATTTACAAGAACTATAACGAAAAATAATTTAAATGAACTAATAAAAAATAATTTAAATGAACTAAATAAAATATTATGGGTTAAATATTTGTTACTCATAAATTTTTTTATTAAAATATTAGTCATTGATACATCAAAAAAAATATGGGTGAAATATTTGTCATTTATAAATCTAGAAGAAAAAGAGAAAGACATATTTTATAATTTTTTTTACAAAGGAAGACATATTTGTGATTGATACAAAAAATAAGATAAACATTTTTTTATTAAAATAAAGACAAACATTTTCTATTGACAAATATAAAAAATAATGGAAACATATTTCTCGCAAATGCATTAAGACATACATTAAGACATAGGATATATATTTATGACTAATAAACATAAAAATATAGGATACATATTTTTGTCATTGCGGCAAAATAAAAGATGGAGAAATTTGAAGAAAAAAACGAAACAAATAATTTTATTTGATAAATAAAAAGACAAAAATTAATATACTTTCGGAAATTAAAAAACATTAGCTTATCGCCCGTGCATTGCATGGGTGGGTTACCACACTAGTAACTTATAAATACACCAATTATCAAATTTCTTTAATTAAATATTACTCCTTATTTTTCATATGCATTGTCGCTTTATATTTTTCATACAAATAGAGAAAAGTTATGGAGTCTCCGTGAGCTTAGCTCAGTTGGTAGGGACATTGCATAATTTATGCAGGGACCGGAGTTCGAACCCTGGGTATCTCACTTCTCCACATTTAATTGTGTGAGCTCCTGCCACTAAACTATCAGATAAAAAAAAGAAAGGAGACAAGTTACTGATGAATAAAAAACATTAATGTTATCAATTATGTATTAATTACTATCGTAAATGCATTGTGGAGTGTGATATATTGATTTGAGAGTATCCTGTATAGTCAACCGATTATTTTATGAAAGAAATCACAGAAGATTTCACAATTTTCTTCTCTTCATTCTTTATGAAAAATACTTTGCTAGACCCCAAATATATGCTACAAGTAAAATAAAACTTTAGTAGATCAATCGCATTCAGCATCCCAAGCGTGCATTTTCTCAACCTTCTAGGAAGAAGGGTTAGAAAGCACACCCATTCATGTGCACTAGAATAAATTATTACAACAAAAAATAGCAGTCAAAGCTATTTTTATATAATATTACTAGCAACTGAATAAAATTATTTACATTAATAGTTTTAAAAACTAATTTTAAAAATATTTTATTTAATAATAAACATGAAGATATTTGTTTTTTGTTCGAATAAAAAGTATCCTCTGCATGGAGAGGCTAATTTTCTTTATGGTAACTTACATTCTTTTGAAGAGTTGAAATTTTTCAACAAATACTTTCCCTTACATCTCGATAAAACAGAAAGATTGGTTATAATTTTTTTTCTAGTAAATAACTTTAACAGCTCATTCAAAATACTAATTTCGTCTTAAAATAATTGTCTCTTTAACATTTGTTATCTGTCTCAAAATAATTGTCACTTAATTCTTTTTTTACTATTATACTCTTATTTGTTGAATTTCATACAATTTAACTAACTCATTAATTACAATTAATGAGTATTTTAATAAATGATACTAATTTTACAATTGAAATCAACACAATTAATTATTTCTTTAAAAATTATGTATAAACCTTAAATGACTATTATTTTGAATTAGTGAGAATCGTTAAGATCTTTAAACATTTGCCTAAGCTCTCAACTATTTAAAGAACAACACCACCACCAGCAAACAACACAAAACAATGGCTTATCAAAACTACTTCACCTTCTTTACACTCTTCTTCTCCTTCTATATTCTAATCTCTAAAACATTTGCAATCCAAAACCCAGTGGTTTTCGACATACGAAACGACTTGCCGAGCAACAACTTGGGAGATCTAGCAGTCAGTTGCAACCGATCCGATTATATGTCTCATATCAATGTGGGAGATCACTACAATCGTACATTCCAAGTTGGTCAAAGTTGGGAGTGTGATGCTGCATGGTCTAGGTATTTCACTTTTGGTTGGGAGGTGTATCAAGAAAAGAGGGACAAGGGTCACCCAACCATTTACTGGTCTGTGAGAGAGGATGGTTTCTATCATAGCTTGGATGCATCTCACTGGAAATTGCTTGCACTATGGTATACTGAGTGATTACCAAGATTATGTATTATATAGCTAGCAAACATTTTTATTCTCCAAATAATATTATATACTCCGGTTATTGTTATAAGCAAAAATTTATTTTTTTAGGTGTATCTGATCTATGATCGGAGGGTGTATGTTTAGGAGAATAGTACATGTTGGAAACATAATTTTTTAAGGTGTACTATTTCAATTCTTGTCATGTATTAACTTTTTTAGGAGAATAGTACATGATCAATTGGTGTTAACAATTGAAGAATTTGATTTTATATTTATTTTAGAGATTGATTTTGTATTATATAGTAGGAAACAAAAACAAGGAGACCATCGTGTCACATCCAAACAGCTTAATTTAGTTAAAGAATAAACATGTAAGTAGAATACGTTGCGGAAAAATATACTACCTCTCTTTTTATATATAAGACACTTACTAAAATTAAGAAAAATTAAAAGTGAATATTGAAGGTGAGAAAAACTACAAGAAGGGGGGGTTGAATTGTGCTTTTGAAAACTTCTTCTTTTACGTTCTGGATAACTGTCCTCAGGTTCAGAGTCTGAAGTAGTTCAGAGTCTATGTGCAGCGGATAAAGTAAAGAACAGAAGAAGAAAGAACACAATCAATTATACAGGTTCCTTCCACAAACCGGAAGTAGTCCTGTCCTCCTTGCACTTCCAAGGAGAGTTCCAC
>Ga0228710_1002296_pt1 | contig 30011 bp, 9 predicted proteins | sample MedpolnodulmetaG_FD_177995 | JGI IMG/M metagenome (GOLD analysis project Ga0228710, IMG submission 177995) | Root nodule microbial communities from Medicago polymorpha collected in Santa Monica, California, United States - pink nodules | ecosystem: Host-associated > Plants > Roots > Nodule...
TTTTTTTTGAGCAATTTTCTCACTTGTTTGATGAGCCCAAAATTGGAATGCTGGCATCCAATAACATCAACAAATAGGATAAGATCAAGACAAATATAGATAAACATAAAAATGATAACTTTATTCTATTGTCATTTGAATTTAATAGTTTAATATAATTAAATCAATTAATATTTTTTTGTTGTTGAAATAAGCTATAGATGTTGATCTTAACAAACGTTGTACTTGCCAATCAGAAAAAGAAAACGCTGTACTCTAATGTTGGATTTAATATATTATTTATGTGGAATTTGTTGTGGCAAATTATGAATTCATCCAATTTACACACGAAGTAGTTGAAAGAAAAAAGAGGTAGAAACTAATAAATATGGAGACTTGCATTATTTTTTAACGTCAAACAAATGTATTTATTTAATTGGATAAAGTATTAGTACAAGTGGTACTAGATCTTTCATTAGAGATGAAGCACAAGGAGTACTCTATTAACTAAAATAAACATATACAAGCTATCTACCCATACATTTTAATGGGTTTACAAACCATTCCATGTATATCCCTTCACCAGAGACTTCTATTGAGTTTTCTCCATCATTGTAAATGAGGTTTTGCAATTTTGTCATTTTCAAAATTACTGTTGTATAAGAGTTTATTGGTTGAGTAATAAAATGTTATTGAGTTTAGGGTTCGAGGAGTTGTGAGCCTTGAGATTTTGCAATTTTTCCATGCAAACATTGTAATTGAGGTTTGCAATTTTGTCATTTTAAAAATTACGATTGTGTAAGAGTTTATTGGTTGAGTAATAAAATGTTATTGAGTTTTTTGTTTGTTTTGTTTTTTTTCTTTTGGTAAGGAGATCCGAGCAAATGATTCGATCAAGGAAGGAAGAGAAACAAATTAGCGCACCACACCATTTACTTGAAAAGAAGTCGGTTATCATCTTATTTGTGTTTTTCTTAAGAAGCGTTATGACTACTTTGAAGTTGAATATTTCTTTGTTTGATGGGAGGATGAAATTCTCCTTATGACACTGGTTAACAAGGCCCATCTTTTAAATCATTAATGCGGTCAATGTTAGTAGAAAATAGTAGTATACTGCCACTAAACGAGGTATGAAAGCATTGAAGGAGAGTAAGCAAATAATGGATGTAGATGAATCTTCATATGCCAATCAAATACTATTAACAAAAGTATTGTGGTGATTAAAGTGCTTGTATAAAAGTCCTTGTTATGTACACGGTGAGTGGTTGCTCAATAAATCCTTCAAATGACTTAATAAGTTGTTTGATCGATAAGGTCGTAACTTTCGATCAACATTTTTTACGATCAAAAGTATTGTGGTGATTAAAGTGCTTGTTATAAAAGATCTTTTATTTTCCTTTAGTGATATGACTATTCTCAACTTGATCTTCCTCTACATCGCTCAAATTACCCAAACATATATTTTTTATTATAAAGAGAGTTAAAAATGTTTAGGGACCACCAACATAGTGCTTTGAGACTCAAGAGATTACATTTTTTATTTTTATTATAATGAGAGCTAAAAGCCCATACCGAAGATATTACATTAAAAATGAAATGTACTTTATACAATTAATATATCTGAGTATTTTTTGAACATATGTACATAGGGTACATTTGTTTCTTCAGTAAAAGTAAAAGAACCAAATAAGAGCATCTACAATGCTAGAACAATATTTATGTTCTTGAAGCATTTTGGTGGGATCCAAAGGTGCCACATATGTATTAATATCATATTTCTATTTTTACTCCAATATAAGGAACAATATTTATGTTCTTAACTTACATTATAAGGACCTACATTCCTCTATCTATAGTAATAATATATATGTGACTTTCTTTGCATTTGTTTTTGCCCTTTTTTCTATGTTCTGTAGAACATGTTCTTGTGGTGACCGTTCTCCACCTTAGATGACATGTTGTTGTTCTCCAATGCCAAAAAATAACAAGAACAGTTTTTGGATGTCCTTGAATATGTAGAACATAGCGTTGTAGTTGCTCTAAACTAATTAAAATAACATGATTTGAAAAATGTCATGTAATACAATACCTAAAGAAAACTACTACGCAAGTTAAAACTACTCAAGTAGTCCCGCAAATACAGTTGGGATCAGTGGCGGATCTTCCTTGGGATCCATAGGAGCCATGGTACCCCAAGGTTTCTATATATATTAAATTAGACATGATAATAAGATTATGTTTTCGTTGGTGCATTGGAAAGTTAGTTAGTTTTTCTTACGGAGGTCGCGTGTTCGACTCTTTCACCTTCTTCTCTTTTATGTTGCTCCCATGGTACCCCAAGGTTTCTATATATATTAAATTAGACATGATAATAAGATTATGTTTTCGTTGGTGCACTGGAAAGTTAGTTGGTCTTTCTTACGGAGGTCGCGTGTTCGACTCTTTCACCTTCTTCTCTTTTATGTTTTTGTTATATTTTTACGATTTTGTGCAAAAAATATTTCTGACGGGGAATCGAACACACACCCCCTCCTATGCAATCATACAAAATCAACCACCAAAACCAGTCAACAATTTTGATGATTTCTATAGATAGCTAAATATATAATTCACAAATTTTTGGCACCTCCAAGAAAATAATTCAAGATCCGCCACTGGTTGGGATTAGGGATGGGCAAAAATAACCAAAACCCAATTCAAACCGGTTAACCGAACCGAATCATATCAAAATTAACTGAACCATTTAACCAATTCTCGAACCGAACCATTATTTTGATAACAATTCACTAACCGAACTGAACCGTTAGTAACCACAATTATCCAAACCGAACCATTAACCATATCTATTTTAAAAACAGCTTATTCAAAACAACTTATTTTAAAACAGCTTAGTTTAAAAACAGCTTATTCAAAACAACTTATTATAAAAACAACTTATTTTAAAAAAAAAACTTATTAAAAACAACTTATTTTAATAGATACTACTGATTATGTGGATTGGTCTCGGTTGATAGATACTGATTTACCTGATGATGTGAATTGCCTTGATGATCCGGACTTTGTGATTCCAGAAGAAGTTGCAGAGAATTCAATCATAACCTCACGCAATCGTTTACATTGATTTTTCTTACCACCACAAACACACGCTACTATTTTGTAGTAATTAGAAACTTGAAATAATCTATGTACAACAACTTATTTCCTTAATCTATTACAGCAACTTATTTCCTTATTTCTTGTGTATGTATGCATGTGCTCATTGTATGTGAAGGTTGACAGTTTAGGATAACTTCAATGATCCATACACAAGAATTTATGTTTTGCATGATATCCATTATGATTAAGGAGTTGAATCTCATATTTGGTTGACATTATATTTCTTTATTTACAAGTGGTCCTCAACTTTTTTTTATGCAAAATATAATTAAATTTGCAAAAGCATAAAAAAACACAATTAAATTTGCAAAAGGATAAAAAAAATACATTTCGGTTCAAAATTTTGATTTTGGTCGGTTCGGTTTGGTTAATAGGTAAGCAAACGGTTAACCGAACCATAACTTTGGTTCAGTTCGGTTAATTTCAAACCTTAAACGGTTCGGTTCGGTTATTCCAAACCATTTCAACACTTTGGTTTGGTTCGATTAATATGGTTAACCGAACCATGTCCACCCCTAGTTGGGATGAAAAAATTGTGGAGATTTTTTTAATTTTAGATAAGGAAAGATTTATCGTAGAGAGTAGGAGGGGTATTCTAACCCATTAACAAAGTGTGTATAAATTACATGGATTGAAAGAAACAAGTGGGGGATTTCCCAACCTATCTAAATAATGTATCCAAGTTTGTCTTCCTGCTCTTCTTATAAACCACTTTAAAATTTTGTTTGCGAGTTTGTAGGGGAAGGGAGAGGAGGTGTTTGGAAAACAAGGAAGGAGAAAGTGGAAGAAATAGATGACATTGAAAGAAGAAAGTTTTGTGTTTTTTTCTTCTTCTTCATAATACTAAATATTTCTTATTTAGGGAACTCAAAAATTGTATTGGAGGAGGTTTTGGGTGGTGGTTTAGAACGGATTACATGAATTCTTTAAATTTAATCTTAGGAGAAAACTTAGATGCAGTTCTATACATACTGTTGGTGTTGTTAACCAATCAAAACATGACACGTCAATTATTATTTCTCCACATAAGCAGCTAGGACTTAACGCTGTAAACATATCGTTAACGTTCCTTTTCATCTCCTCTTTCAATTGGTTGCTCCCTGCTTTTATCAGAAGTGGAGGGAAGAAACAAGTGTCGGCTGTAAATGTAAAGAAGGGATGTTAACGATATATCGGTTCAATCTCTTTTCTTCCAAATCTGGTTGACATAGAAGAATTTTTTTTCTTTTGTTTTATAGTTTGTGTTGTTGTCACGGTGAATTAAAAAGAAAAAGGACAATTGAAAAGGATAAGAAACGCTTGAAGAAATTAAGAAAATCCAAACGAGAGGTTATGGAAGATCTCAAATGAAACCCGTTGCAGGAGAAGAAATAATACTATATACAATGAATAAAAAAAAAATATGAATACACAATATTTTTCAAGATAACACTTTTAATATATTGTAAAATAAATTGCTCAAAATTTTTTTTGTAAAATAAAATAATAACAATAAAATACAACTGTTTGGTTCGTGGCTTGGACAATAAATTTTTGAATGACTTGAAATTGATACTCGAATCAATACATGTCAAGTTTGTATTTTTTTTCCAAGCACAATAGGTTAGACTTCAAGTTTAGACTCGAACATAGAAAGATTGAACCAAACTAATTGATTTAGATTGAATCTCCAAATTCTTTTGGTCATTATCTGTTTAAGAAGTACATGAAACATTTTTTTCACACTCAGAGCATCCACAATGAAGACACACATTTTTTAGTACTTAAATGAGTCTTATATATACACATTAGTTTTTTAATAGTAGTACTTAATAAGCACTCAATTCATTCGACCTAACATATACACAATTTTTTTAAACTAGACTCTAACCCGTACGATGTACGGGGTTTTGTAGAGTTTCATATATAAGTATCAGTTGAAAGGAGAAAAAAGGGTACGAAACCATTTGGAAAAAAAAGAAAAGGAATTAATTGGTTTTTTGAAAAGGGAGTTTAATATTGGATATCATGTTGCGGAAGCCAAATGATATCACAAAAACAGCAAGTGGCTTGGCGGTTAAAATGCTTTGAAGTAACCAAAATGGCATGGGTTTGAACCTCTGTAGAGATTTTTTTTCATAAATATTTTTCAAAACCCTCAAAAAAGGGTGGGATTAGGGTTAATCAGGGATGCTTACAACACTGTTTAACATTTAGATATATAAAGATTGGATTCACTAATCAACTATCGATAATTTTATATCATTACATTTCAATTTTTTAATATTAAAAATGTGTGAGTCCCACCTAAGATTCGACGTCTTACGTGAGATCTTAGATCTTAGACTTAAATGTGTGTTTAGTCCCTGCACTTTCACCCAATTTTGATATTGGTTCCTGCACTTTTTTTTGTTTGGCATTGATCTCTGCACTTTGTAAAACTTTTGGCTTTGGTCATTCTGTTAACTCTCATTTAAAAAATAAAAACCAAAACCAACGGTGTGCCACGTGGGTCAATCATGACACGCCATGTGGCACACTAAAAGACAAAAAAATCAACTTTTTTAATTATTATTTTATTCATTATTTTTTTTTATTAAAAATATCATTAGTCCCTGCACTGAAAAAATGTTCCTAGACTCTTAAATCCATTTCTTTTTTAAGTCTCTACATTTTATTGTTAATATATGTTTTTAGTCCTTACATTTTGCGCTGCTTTGAAGAATAGTCCCTACATTTTATTAAATGTTTTTAAAATACTCACATTTTATCTCCGTTATCAAAATTAGACTGTTAATTCTCTAACGGAATGCTGATGTGACAGTTAGTGGGTCCCAATTATTTTAAGGTTAAATATGTTTTTGGCCCTTACATTTTGCGTGATTTTGAAAAATAGTCCTTGCATTTCAATAAATGTTTTTAAAATCCCTAAAATAATAAGGACTATTATTCAAAGTCATGCAAAATGTAGGGACCAAAAACATATTTAACCTTAAAATAATTAGGACCCACTAACTGCCACATCAGCATTCCGTTAGAGAATTGACAGCAGAGACTAATTTTGATAACGAAGATATAATATGAGGATTTTAAAAGCATTTAATTTAATGTAGGGACTATTCTTCAAAGGGGCGCATAATGTAAGGACTAAAAACATATTTAACCCTAATATTTACTATCATGTACTTAAAATCAAAATTTATGTTGATTTGAAAACAAATTTTTAAATTTAACATAAATTACATTAATCATAATTCAGAATTATATTTTAAATATCTATTAAACTAAAAAATAACTACCATGCCTTTTGTGGGTCTGCGCGCTTCACAGACAAATCAAACTCAACGACTGGTCTTACTCTAATACTCACTATTTCCTTCCACTTACTTTCTTTCCCCTCGTTTTCTTTCCAAAACCAAACAAACACATATGTAGTCTCGAAAAACGATGTTTTAGCGGCCCCGAACAAAACCCTAGTTTCTTGTCGGTGTCATCTTGTCTTTGAAAAACACACATCTCTGTTTTGTTCGTCATTTTTCTCATCCCAATATGCACTCATCTTTTTCGCATTGATTCTTCTTTGAAGCTCTCTCAGGAGCGCTTCCAATTTCTCACACCTCTTCACTCAGGAGGTAATCTATCTTTTCATTCTTCTGTTGTTTACTTGTTTTCAAATTATGGGTTTTTGTCTTTGTTTTCTTTTGATTCAATTAATTTTCACCCTTTTGATTGAATTATTCATCTTTGAATTGGTGCATGTTTGATATCATGCGGAAATCATGGTGGGCCATCGTGATTTTGCAAACGTGTGTTTGACTATGCAGTGACTGACTAAAATTGATTTTGATGAATTGATTCTATAAAATAAAATTGAAAAGTGAGTTGAAGTTAAAGTAATTTATGTTTGGATAGTTGAGTCATGAGTCTAAAAAATAATCTAGAATCAAAAGCTGCAATTTCTTGCTTTTAAGTTAGAATCAATTTTGACTCCTTCAAAAGTGGAACCAAACCGGGTCAAGAGAAACATGTTTAGAGGGGAGTGATCATTAATGTATGATGAAGGTAGTTATGGAATGACCAACACATTAATGCTGGTTATGTTTTCATTGTCATGATATACTGGCTAGCAAATTGGGTTACATTGAGTGACTTATTGAATTTGAATTGATTACACATGTTTATCTAAATTTTCCATTCGTATTTCTTGCTCATTATTATGTAATGTAGTGCTGATATTTTCTTTTATTCATTATTATTCCGATTTTTCATGTTCGTTTAAATTTTACATTAACATTTCAGATTTGATCACTTTTGCTATTCATGTCACAATTTATTTTTGGTGAAACTTGTCGATGCAACCAGTTCAGGCATATCATAGTCTATGGCATTCATGCTTGTAGAAATTTTCTTTCCTTTGTATAATCTGACAAGTTGCTAGAAGCATTAGAACAATGCTGTACATCGAACAACTTCTGTATTGGAAGTTTGGAACCTCCCTTATCACAAAATTATCAACATCATTCTGTTCTGAAATTTTTTCTTATGGTTTTGACTACTTTGATCTTCACAATGGAATAAATGTGTATGTTTCTTGCTGCATACTTTTGAATTCCACTTTATGACAGAATTATCACTTCACACTGCATCGAAAAAGAGTGATGTCCGGTTTGTAGGCTAAGATGGGATATGGATTTCCTGCCGTGGGTAAAGCACATGTTTTCATGCAGTAAACGGCCTCGTCCTGTTAATCAGAGATCAGACGATTTAGATTACACAATAACAAGATCAGTTTTAAACTATCTCGGTCATTACTTTGAGATCTGATTGTTGAAATCGAAAATTGTGTGACACAGTTACTGCACCAAATTCAGCGGGATAGGAAATTATGGTTCACACAAGTACAATTACTAAAATGCAATTCCAATATGAATTGTAGCAGAAGACATGTTCATTCCAGTATGACTTGAGTGATTTATTGAATTGATTAGACATGTTTGCCTCAATTTTGATATTAACATTTTCAGATTTTTCTTGTTCATTATTATGTGTTGTAGTGCTACTTGCATTGAATTGCATATGTTGGCGAAAGCTTGTGAAAAAGGGGATGGATCTAAGTCCCTGGGTAAGATACTGGCAAGATGGAGAGAATATAATGCCCAACTTGATGCCGGCAATGATGCGGATAAGCCTGTTCGCAAAGTTGCAGCCAAAGGATCAAAGAAAGGGTGTATGAAAGGTAAAGGAGGGCCGGAAAACTCACGGTGTAATTATAGAGGTGTGAGACAAAGGACTTGGGGGAAATGGGTTTCTGAAATCCGTGAGCCAAATCGAGGGAGTAGGCTATGGCTAGGTACTTTTGCCACTGCCATTGGTGCTGCTCTTGCTTATGACGAGGCAGCCAGGGCAATGTATGGTTCTCGTGCCCGTCTTAACTTTCCTAATGTTTCGGTTACTAGATTCTCTGATGAATCTTCAAACGATTCTCCAGATGCAAATCACTTGGCAGTATCAACAAATACCGAGTCCATGATAATACCAGATAACTCAGGGATAGGAGTAGAAGACTGTAATGATATGGAACCAATGTCCTTATGCTTAAGTATAAAGGAGGAGAATGCGGAAGGTGAGTCGGAGATAAATTAATCGGTTCCTTGTTGATGATGTACATTTTGCTTAAAGGGATTTTGATATGGCATGAATATTTAGCTCTTGTACTTGCTAATGATCAACTTAGGAGTAATGAATCTCGATGTTTCGTCCTTTTGATTAGCTGTTGCAATAATTTGTAAAACTAAAATGAACTTGGTTGGAAAGTAGCCTTATGCACTCTTAATATTCAGTCAAGTTTTAACTTATAAGATGTGAAATGTATTCTAAATTTCTTCTACATTTTGTTTTTGCCTCTAGGTTTACACTTTACACTGCATAATAACTAGTGATCTGCCCTGGTAAAATTATACTAGAGCACTCTGATTTGTGGATTATTGAATTTGAATAGTTCCATTTTTCCTGTAAATGTCAATTTCTATGACACTGGATTTGACCTGGATGGTTTGGGTTATAACAGGATTGAGAGTAGGATAATGAGAATTTCATACTTTTGTGTGTCAACAAATTTAGATTTTACTAAATTTCACTTGAATGTTTTTCATGATGTATCTATGAGATTTGTTACATGTACTCTTATATCTTTTAATTGAAACATTTTATATTTAATGAAAAATTAAGAACTAAAACAAATGTTGACATTTATAAGACACCATTTTGATGTGGATATGCTATTTATTTTTATTTTTTTATTGAGAACGTGAAAATGAACATGGAGAGAGAGTCAATTCTCTTTATGTAGACCTCACAGTGGACCAACTATCAATAAGCTCAAAAGGAACATTCAGAATCCCATCTAGCTCCAAGATTCTGTGCTCCACAAATGAGGTTCAGAATCTAGAAGCATCCATCAAAAAATCAATTGTTAGTACAGTTTGCTTAGCAAGGAATAGTTCCTTATTTTGAGCTGAGTTGGTTATTTAACTCGGAATTTCATCTTTGTTATTTAATTTTCTTTTTTAAGTTACATATATCTCTATTTTTTTTAGGGACTATAAAATGTTTTTTTAAGAATTGAAACAGTAACGTGGTAAATGATCATATAAGCATTCCTCTTGGAATGCTAGCAACACACATTTTTCAACACTCTCTTATTGATTAAAATTCATATGGGTCCCACAAATCTTGTGGGTCCCATATAAATTTGGTGGGTCCCATATGAATTTTAACTAATCAAAGAGTGGGTTGAAAAATGTGTGTTGGTATTTCTCATTCTTCAAATTTCAATTACACTTAATTTATTTTAAAGGAAACATTTTACATTGTCTGTAGTTTTATAAAAAAGTAAATTCTCCCCTTACTTTCCCTGGTAAACCTGCAATTCAAATATATTCTTAAAAATTATTTCTCATTTAAAATTGATGCTTTAATTGAGAGTTTGGCCATAGAAAATTCTACTTATAAGTCAGTTAAGGTGCCCACATATACTAATAGGCAAATGAAGCCTCTAAAAAAAGGGTTACGATCATATCAGTTTGATAGGGTAAAGTTGTCGTGGACACAACTTTTAAAAGGCGTGACAATATTAAAAGATTTCGTATTGAATAAATATAAGTTCTTAGTGTGGAGTCTAAGATACAATGATCTTTTTGGGTTATATTTTTTTCATGTGTTTAAATTCTAACATTGTTGGAATCTCATTGAAGTATTGAACCTGACTAGGTTTCTTATCTATTTGTTTATCCAAAGTGAAGAAATGATATCTTTAGAAGATTTAAATATTCAAGCAAATCTAAACATCCATAAATTTAAGATTGTGCTTGGTTAGACATTAATCTATTCAATCTCGCGTTTCACTGCATTCACCATGATTTTCCAAAAATATGGATTGGATTGGTAAGTAGATGACATTGTCACTCTGAAACTCTCCTTTTCCAAACAAACTAGATTAGCTTTAAATAAATTACCAACTTAGCAAGAATAAATAGGTTGTATCAATTACCAATTTAACGAAAATAATTTGTCAAATAAATTTTTACTGGTTACATACCAACATATATTAAAAAAAAAATGTCATTTACTGGCTATGAATTGAACATTCTCATAATACATCAAAATCTAAATCTCTGTCTCGCTACATGTTGGCAACAACATCTGCCACTATTTTATTTCAAAATAAGCATTACAAACCTTAGCCTCACAGTCAATTTGATGAAGTCTTCTAAGAGCTTGGATATGTTAGTGTTGCACAACCACTTTTGAATCAACATGCAACTCTATTACCTTGAAGTCACACTCACCTTCATTGCCTCCCAAAAACCCTAACCACACACTACAATTACTTAAAGGTTCTGGAGACCTTATTAGCCCTACCACACATGTAAAAAAACTATCTTATTTTGTTAATGAAAAATGCTAACAAACGCCTTAAAAAAACTTGATGCCTTTGGAGAACTTGTCGGTATGACCCTTAGTTAATTAGCCAATAGATTATCTTATATATTCACTTTATTTTTGAAAAAATGTCTTACCAGCTTAGTAAAAAGAACTAAGAAGAAATGTACAATGAAAATAGAATATTAATAGATTTTAGTTTTTGAAGTAGCTAATAAAATGAAACAAAAATAAAAAATTGAGATAATGGTTAATGAATGTTTTTATTGAGTTGAGAGGGTTAGTAAATACAACAATAGTTCTTAACACCTCAAATTTTTCTACATGTGTTCAACACTTTATTTTTTCTATATATCTTCCTTCTTATAAACATATCATATTTATCACATCATTTACTCTTATCTCTATCTCTGTCATGGTACATACACATGAATGTAAAGTTTTACAACTCGAGAGTTTACTTCAACTCGTTTTACCTATGAAAACTTGACTCGTAAACTCGTACCTAAAATTAAAATTATATAAAATTTATTATATACATGACATATGTAAGCTAATGTAAATATTATAAATAGGTAAATAGTGCAAAATATAACTTAATTATAAATACAAACTATACCTAACCACCATAACAAAACATTATGATCAACTTAGCATCAAAATAAAAAATGAACTCACAAAATCACCGATATAGTGTGCTGTGTTGTTCGTTTAAGAAGGTTTTAGAATAAAAAAAAGCAAGACAAGTGTTAACTGTAAAGACAAGACGAGTACTTTAAGCTACCAAGCTTGAAAAAAGGAATTGGATTTTAAAAAAAAAAATGGGCCCAGAAAAAAAGCTCAACTAAAAAAATGTATTTTTAAGTGTTAACTCGAAAACTCGGACGATTTTACCTGAGTGTACCACGTGTTAACTCGCTCAAACTCGTTAAACATTCTGATTTCAATAAAAAAAACTATTTTAACTCCAATTTAACATGATTTCGACATCTAAAGGTATAAACTTGTGTACATTTATGAGTTAATACTTGATTTGTGAAACATCGATTATCTTCAAATGTATAAGAACATATATTCCTGATAAATACTGAAATGTATTTTTCTGCCGACTTTTTTTAAAATGAAAATGCTTGGAAGTAGTACACCGGCTTTGAGAGTCCCACATGTTACCGGCGCCCATATTACGAGTCAAAAAGATGTGTCGTGGGGATTGAATCTCTTGGTATCACAAGTCAAGATATTCTTGGAATCATACCAAATATATCAAGCATCAACTCGATCACCTTAACCACAATAAAAAAAAAAAAAAATTACTTACCTTTATTGAAAAATGAAATATATCAATATCACCTGCCGCCTCAATTATTATCATGTAAACAAATGACTGGTTCATATCTTATATGGATCATACTTTTTTAAAATTTGGATTCTATCAAAACCCTTTTTATTTAGAAGGTACAGTGTACCACAATCATTCTTATTTGCCGTGAAGATAATGTTGTGCTGATAAATTAGCAAACAATAGTCATTTTGTTGTTGACACTATTTGATGAAATGAACTCACTCTTTTTATTAGATTATTAAAGAAAGTTTTTTTTAAGGCTTGATTTGATTTATCAGCTTATCGCGTCCCTTAGTTTTTTTATTTTCTTTTTCTTTTTCTTTTTCATTTTTGTCAATCGAGGAGTGCTATATACAGCGAAGGAATCCTTCTTGAAATTTCACGAAAGCCTTGCTGTCAATATTTAATTGGGTGGAAAACAACAAATTCAGTTTTTGGTGGAAAAAAAGAAGAAGGGGTTGTGTGAATTCAATGTTCGTGGGTTGTCCGGGATATGCATTTTCGCTATATATAGTATTTTCCTTGTCAATGATATGAATTAGGTTTGCCCCCTCATTTTTTATTGTATTTTTTACTTATCTGCGTGTATGTATGATATTTTGAGTATGTTTGTGGATGATATTTGTTTGTTAGAGGTGTCAACCTAATTGAAACGTTTAACAATCAAAGCAGATGTATATACATACTCTTGACTTACCAAAGAAAAGAAGGTATGATATACACATGTTATTTGTTTCTCTATAAGTAACAACGTTTTACTATTTTACTCGAAATATGATAAATGAAAGAAAAAACAATGATTTTGTTAAACTATTGATAGAAAGTAATGCAAATAATATTATATTTTTTCACGAGGAAATGCATAATATTAATTAGTGAGTATAATGAATTTTTTTGGTTGCAAATGTGGCAAGTATTATTGGATAAGAATTATTATATTTTATGATCCAATTTGTCATTGATAACACATGAACCATACTAGTATCATTTTTGGCTTGTAGCAAACACTAAATTCATAACTAGCTTTTAACAAATAATTATGTTTTCTGGTTTGTTACAAATCATGTCACCTTGGCATCTTGCAAACGCTAGATTTATGCCTTTAATAATTGTTATAGTATGCCTAAGATTTGTTATATTCCATGCTATGATGATTACAGATCCGCAGCTATCTAGTGTTAGTTATGCCCAAATGTTAGAATGGATCGATGATATTTATGATGAAAGTGATTGGAAATTAATGCATTATCCTGCCATCTTCTAATTTCCAGCTACAAAATGATGCAACTGTTTTCTTCCAAGCATTCCAAACTCTGTTTTCTTCAACATTTTTGGAAGAATTAACCAATACGCCATTGCAATCCTAACTGGCAATCACTATTTGTAAGCAGCTAGCAATCACTATTTGTAAGCAGCTACATATATCTAGCCTTTGACATTCAAGAAAATTGAAATTAAATGACCGTTTAACCCTTAGGAATTGTTGTTGAGCTTAGCAAAATTTCACAAAATCGGATAGTAAAGTGAAGATTATTCTCATTTATGCCCTCATGTCTTGGCCTGAACAATTTGAAGTGTGGGTATAAACAGTGAGTGATTTGACAGTGTAGCTCAATAGATAGGCTCAAATAACATCTTAGAAATTGTGGTTGAGTCTAACACAATCCCATAAAACATGTTAGTAAAATGAAGATTACCCTCACTTATACATCTCTTATCGGATGTGGAACTTTTAACATTAATAACTATTAATATTTTCCCTACACAAAATTTACAAACATTTATGACAAAAGGCGTTTAACATTTTAACATTAAGCTGAGCACTCCAATATCTCAAAAATGAGACGGGTATGTGTCAATTGTCAAATAATTCAATATCATGTTATATTTTAAAATTAATTATTTTAAGATAAATTTAAATTTGATAATAAATTTTAACTAGAGAATGCCAGTACCCAACCAAACATCAAAATATCTAATAATTCACCTCAATTTTTTTTCCTATACATCATGATGGTATATTTTTGTAGGAAAATCTTAAAAATAATCCCAAGTACATGAAGCCTGAATTGCGTTGAGACCTTATAGTGTTGGATCATGAAACACAGTTTAACCTCCAATAGTTTTTATTTAAACACCTTAAATTCGTTTTTGATTGGGTCGTAACTACCAATAAATTATTTTAAGAAAGGGGAACAATTTTAAGGTGTTTAAAGAGCAATTTTCCCTACCTTTTGAAACGATGTTCTCCATTCCACTATCCATATATCCGTTGAGGTCATAAATTTGGAACTAAAGTTGCAAATGAAATCTACAGACATTTCGACCTCAAACTTTAATTTCCTACACACTAGGATGGCTAACTCCACCTTAGAATTTTGAATGAATATTAAATGAAATATAAATTACGGTTAACAAAGCCAGACAATGAGTTGAAGTGAAAATCAAAAGTATGAAGGAAAAAAGAAGATGCATAATAAATCACACTATGAAGGTTCGGTTGAGAGTGTATTCCGCGTTAGTTTTTAAATGCAAAAATTAAGTTGATCGCTGGCCTGAGCTATGCTATCAACCACCAAGTCTAAGTTGAGTTTTGAATATACATGTCACATCTGATTAATCATGTTTACATTATAATTAATTTAAGTGGGATTAATCACAATTTTAAATTCTTCAACATGGTCTAAATTAACCATAACTCAGTAAAATTAACCACAATTTTCTATGTGATTAGCCAAGTGTCGCAATCTCGTGAGCCAGGTGTCACAGTCTCACATATGTACTGAAAATTAAGTGTACATTTAATATTTGAAATATTTTTGCTTCTATTATTTATAATCCCAAAACCAAACTCCTACTTCCTTATTTCATAGACCCATTTATATAAGTGGGTCCAATAATTGCCAGATGAACCTCCTATCAAACAAGTTTCCACCCCTAAAAAAAATAAAAATATAAACAAGTTTCCCAAAAAAATAAAAAACCTTGGCCTTTATTCCGTCTATAAAACCCCCTCCATCCATTGTCCATTCTCTCACACTCCTTTGCTTAACACTTACTCTTCTCAAGAAACAAGAAACCAAAATCTTTACTTGTCCAATACCTTATCTCTTACAACCTTACACATTAATGTTCACAATGAGCAAAATTGGCTTGGTTTTTCTCTTGATAACTCATATCTTCTCGGTAGCATTTCAAGCCACGGCACAAGATCATTACTCTGGGGCTCCTACTCCAATGGAGCTTAAAAATCATAGAGAAGTTCAGTTAAGTTATCACAAGAGTGACACAATTTCTACCACATCAAAGGAAGAAGGTGAAAGAGAATCTAAAGAAGCAAAAGCTGAGGGTCCAGATATTAGAAGGATGGGAAAACATCATTCATCATCATCAGAAATGGCTGGTGGAGGTGTTATCATTGGTGGGTTAGTTAGTGCAACTTTTGCTGTTGTTTTTTGCTACATTCGTGTTACAAGGAAAAAGGACAGTGATGGTGGTGGTGTTGGTCATTGACATTCTCTGTTTCAACTCTTTTGTTTCTTTATGTATACATTTTAGTCTAGGAACTAGGAAGAAAATGGTGTAATTCACAAACAAAAAGTTAAAAAGAAAGAAAATGGTGATTTTGGAACAAAAGTAATGGACCTATGGTAGGAAGATTCGGTACTCATGAAACGGTTCTTATGGTGCAGTCGATCACATGCTCTTAGACGAAGAGAATATGTAATTTTTTAATCTATTAGCAAACAATCGACTGCACTACAAATTCAATTGTAGACCATTATTTTTTTATTTCTTTTCTTTTATGATTGTAATATGATTATAATTTATTGTATCTAGATATATAATTTGGTATTATTTACATTATACTAGAGTAATGAGTAGGGATTATATGAGATTCAATTTAAAAAATTTGTTAGATAATTGCTTTCTCTTGCTACTACTATGTTTGTCTTAATTCTCATTTTTAGAGAAAAAGGAAGGTGCGTCGAGGTTACATTTCTGTTAGGGTAAAAGGAGAGTACTTTCTTCCACATGAAAGCATAAAAAAGTCCCATAAAAAGTGTCTAAGAAATTCATATCCCCTTTTGACCAAATTTCTGTTCATGATTCCTTGTGGTTTTCTTAATGGTTAATTCATCAAGCACTCAAAAGGCAAGAAGATACTAATATAAAACAAGAAGATACAAGTCAATATATAATAGTATCTGCACTCCTTTACTTTTTAAGAAAAAAAGGTAAAGGCAAATGTAAATGTAAAAGGTATGCTAGTACTATGCAAGAAGAGCTCCTTAAAGTGATCATTATTATATATTCAATTCTAACTTCAAAGTCTCTTTATTTATAATTTAACAATTTTATAGAATTATTTTAGTGGTCCAAGAGGGTGGGGGGTTAAATAGGACCAATATTAAAGGTTCTAGTTACTAGTTAGTAAAAGCTATAAAGTAAAGGTCGGTGCCTCTATCACCTTGTAGATGGAGCCACCAATTATCTAACAAATCTGCATGACAAACTAAAAATATATATTTCTCTTTTTTTCATTATTTTGATTTCTTTTGGTGGACTAAGGAAAAATGTACTAAGCCCCTAGTCAGTGTGGTTTGCAATAGTTTAGTTATTAGCAGCAAAGGTAATGCCAGCATCTCATTAGCTGTGGCTCACTAATTGAGATTGATTTCGAAAATTAGGAAGTTGACCACTATAGTGAGAACATTGCTATTAAAAATGACATTATTTCAATATGAGTTCTTAATCCTGTTCATTCATGGTTTTAGTTTGTAATAGCCATACTAAAGAGGTACCTATTTCAAATTGAAAATTGTTGTTCACACATTTGAGAAGGCTGAAAAACACAAGTAAATTACTCAAATGCCCCTCGGCAGTTAACTGCCGAATTTTATTGTAACCGGATGCAGTTAACTACAGAGGAAAACCCCGACAGTTAACTACCGATGTTCTGTTATAAGAACAGAACAGACATATGAGTTTCCAAAACTCCATTGTTACGTTTTTGGTTCTCCTAGGTGCGATTTTCAGTCATTTCAAGCCACTCCAAGCCAATTTCAATCACAAAAACAAGTAAGTTTTTTGAATCCTATTGCATTGTTGTTTTGTGGTTGAATTGTTTGTTTTTTTTTTTTGGTTAAATTTCGATTATATAGGTTTTATTGATTTTATGATATGTTAGATTTATGTTTAGGTTTTATTGTTTTGACAATTTGTTGTAGAATTGTTAAAATTGTTAGGTTTAGGTTTTATGATTGTAGGATAGTTTAGGTTAGAATTGTTAGAATTTTTTAGGTTTAGGTTTAGGTTGTTATGAATTGTTATAATTATTATAGAAGTTTTATTGAATTGTTAGGTTTAGGTTTTGATGAATTGTTGTAGAATTGTTTAGGTTTAGGTGTAGATTTTGATGATAGTTTAGGTTTAGATTTTTTGATTTTATGATTTGATGGCATTGTTGTTTAGTTTAGGTTTTGATCGCCATTTTTTTTTTATGTAGATATGTCTCAGAATCAGAACCAGGGTAACGTTCATGGTGATGACAAGAAGAAAGAAAAATCACCTATGACATGACACATAATTGTTTGTGATGGTTCCGAAAAAAAGAAGGGTTCGAAGGTGCCGGTGTACAATCAGTCGAAGTTAAGGAGGAGCGGGAGGACATGCTATTTTGGTCCTCAACCTAAAGAAGGTGCCCCGGAGACTGTAGCGGACAACCCGATTGACTTGTGTGACGAGGAAGAATGAATGTAATGGCTTCTAATGCCTAATTGTTTTGGATGTTTTTTTTGTGTCGCACGCATTTTGCTTGACATTATGGTACTTTGAATAAAAATGTGTTTTGAATAATTTCGATTAAAATCGTGTATTTCGATTAAAATCGCATATTGAATAATTTCGATTAAAAATTGCGTATTCGAATAAACACTAATTAAGTCCAACGTGAATTCGAATAAAAGTTGCGTAATGAATAAATAAATTTGAAAAGTGGTAAATTCATTACATTATATTACATTCGGAAATATACCTTCCAACTACAACAATTATCTACCCCTGAATGGGATCAATTCAAACTTGCTAAGCAGCAGGACTCCAGCATTCGTCCGACATTTCTACTGTTCCATTCAAAAGATTAAATTCTTGTTAGACTTGGTTTAAATGACGGTATTCAAGTGTCAAAAGAATGAGGTCCATTCCTTGATACTTCAATACCTTCATTTAAACCAGCCTAAAATGTAAGTTAAATCTACTCAAAAACTAAAACAAAACATTTATAACAACTAAAATGTAAGCTAATAGCTTTATGATAACTTACTTGTGATTTTGTTGAATACATTTGGTAGTATTTGGTTGGGTTTTTTTAGAGAGATTTGAATTTTTTTGGTAAAATGAGAGTAATAATAGATGAGAAAGCTTCGACCAGATTTGTAGCAGAAACACATAGGTAGTTAACTGCCGAGGTTTTCCTCGGAAGTTAACTGCACCCGGTTCCAATAAAATTCAGCAGTTAACTGCCAAGGGGCATTTGAGTAATTTGCTTGTGTTTTTCAACCCTACCAAATGTGTGAACAACAATTTTCTTTCAAATTTTGGAAAAGGACTTTCTGGTGTTACATGAGAGTTGATTTCACTATAGGCTCCCGTTTAAGGGGCTTGGGTTCTGTCCGTTGTTTTTTCTATGCTTGTACTGTTAATGACACCTACATAACATTTCTTGTGCTTTTAGGTGCATTTTCATTGAATAAATTTATATCTTTGCTTCTTAAAAAAAATATGAGAGTCGATTTCAATCTAAAATCTTGATTTGTTAGGTGAGAGAAAGAAAGAGACATATTTGAGTTAAAAAAAATGGGAAAAAGAGTTAAAGGGTTGAGATATCTACAATTGAGAAAGAAAAATAAATCGAAGAGAATCCCCTCTAGTCAAATATTTGTGAAATGTGGAGATTTAAAATAGATTCATTAATACTACCAAAAAAAATAGATTCATTAATTGTGTTGTAGAGTATTGCATTTTGGTCCTCAGTTCTGAATTGACGTTTGGAATTGATTGTGTAAAATTGACTGTATAATTAGAACCGTTTGATTTTTAAATTAACGGTTGAAGTCGCTTACAATTTGAAACTGCATAATAAGTGCCTTGGCAAATCTTAGTATGAGTTTTTGACTTACTAGTCCTTTCAAAAACGAAGCGGCTCCCTTGCAGTCAATATTTGGTAGTCACAATCCATCTAGATCGAATGGTCCAAATTTCAGTTATGTATTTTTAACATGCAACCAAAAATAAAATCAACATTTTTCTAGTTGGTCCTATCAATATCGTTTATCGGATGACCACCAATGTCATCAATGCAGAATCTCCAAGCTGCAAATTCTCCTCAAACATGGTGGAGTTTACAACTTATAAAAAACTCTCTTCATCTTCAACATAACTTGGGATACATACATCCAACAAAACACAACTTTGTTTACTGTTATTGCAAGAACAATTAACATGTATGGTTGTATTACAAAGTGTGATAGAGAAAAATTGCACCCGTACAACTTTGTCAAACATCTAAGTCCATAGGGTATCCGAGGGGAAACCTATATGTTGAAGAAAATTGCTTTTTTCACATGTGTTTTTTCTTAAAAACACATGGAAAATATGTTTTTGCCTTCAGCAGTAGTTAACTACCGTTCAGTCTTTTCGGCTACAACTAACTACAGCGGGATCCAACTGCACTTAACTACGGTTTCTAGAGCATCAATTATGATTTTGCGCGTTTCGATCGAGAAAAAAAACGAGGCATATTCGAAAGGCTATAGAACTTTGCAAATCCTCTATATGTATTTTTATTGAGGTTTTTGTAAAGTTTTGCAGCATTCCGAATAAGTCTCGATTTATTTTGATTTTTCAACAGAACCGTGCAAAATCGCAATTTTTTCATAGTGCGCGTCCGAAAAAGTGACATAGAGGTTGAATTTTTTCAAGATTTTTTGCACGCATGTTTAGGACCAAAAAAAACCATCTTCCACAAAAAATTTGAATTTTTCGACAAAGGGTGAATTAAATATGAATTTTCAACGCGCCTAAAACTCAAGACACCAAAACATCAACCTAGAATTTGAATTTTGAGCTTTTTTTTTTTTTTTGTGCAGAATCTTTTATAAAAATACATATAAAGGATCTGCAAATTTTCGTAGTGTTTCGACTAAGGCTCAATTTATTTTGATATTTTGACCGAAACGTGTAAATCGTAATTTTTCCCGAGTGTGCGCTCGAAAAAGTTACATAGATGTTGAATTTTTTCATTATTTTTTGCACACATGTTAAAGAAATAAAAAATATATATTTCCCACATAATTAGAATTTTCCGACAACGGATGTATTAAATATGAATTTTGAATGCGCCAAAAACTTAAGAAACCAAAACATCAACGTAGAAATCAAATTTTGAGCTCATTCTTTCCGGACACCTCTATAAAAATACATATAGAGGATCTGTAAAGTTCCGTTGCATTCCGAATTAGCCTCGATTTATTTTGATTTTTCGACAGAAACGCGTAAAATCACAATTGATTCTCTGCCAGGAACTGCACTTAAGTGCAGCTGAGCCACCGATAGTTAACTACAGCTGGAGTCAGCTACCGTTAACTTCCTCTAGGGGCAAAAAAGGTATTTTCCATGTGTTTATAGAAAAAGACACAAGTGAGAAAAGCAATTTCCTATGCAGAAAAGGCACACTAGTGTCCCGCCCAAAATGGCCCAAACAAAACAACTCTCACTATGTAAATCATCCAACACTTAAAAAAAACATTATTGTAAATATTTTCCAAGCTAGTAATTGTGCTGACATTGATTTTACCGAATAAAATAGCAAACACAATTACTAGTTTGGAAATGTTTTCAATTAAGTAACTCTTTAGTATAAATTTTGAGTGAATTGATTCAATAAAATTGATTATGACTAGAAGTGAGTTGAAGATAAAATGTTTTGTGTTTGAATGCATCTATATAAAAGTGAATTAAACTTTAAATTTATGTAAAAACATCAATTATTAAGCAAAAACTATAAATCTTAACTTAAAGAAAAAATCAATTCTCGTTCTGTTATGTATTTTTTCTCTCGCAAGTTAAAGTGTTTTTATTATTTCCAATCAACAAATCAAGTCTAAGCATTGTTCTAAAGAAACAAAATGAATTTTAATTATAACTTAATAAACTTACTAGTACTCGATTCAAACTTACAATTTATTTTCTTTAACATGCCTTTCAAAAATTGTGTTTTATTTAAAAAGTCACTTTTATGACATAAGGTAGCATAGGTTACCAATTAACTCGTTCAAGATCTTATAGTTGAATTGATTAAATATGTGTTTGGAAGGGTGTCACGTTTTGCAGAATGTGGCATGAATCCGCGTCAACGTGAAAGTTTGAACTGCTAGCTTCTTTATTTTCACAAAAGTGACCTGTTGAGACGCACATTTGGCTGTCCCACCGCCAAACCAAACATGTACTAAATAATCATTTGTGATCGGATTTGAGACACTTCACAAGTAGCCAAAAATCATCCATAAACAACTTAATATTAATTTAGTTTTAATTTTTATTTTATTTTATTTCAATTTATATGTGTTCTTATCTGATTATGTAACAAATATCTACTGTCAACTACTTTATGAGTTTTTGATTTGTAACTTGGTGGAGTCATAATTCATTCTATTACAAGTTGGTCAAACCTCTATATAAACAGAATATCATAGGGAAACTTCACATGATTAATTCATCTATTTGAACTAATCTCCGGGTTTAATCATCTTAAATTGTCCCATTCTTAAAAGACCTAAATTTTATCTAGCCCAAAACATCTTCCACCAAACAAAGATCCCACAACAAAAAAGAAAGAAAACTATTCTTTCCTCTGCTTTCTCCTTTTCCCTCCAAAAAGAACCATTCTTTCATCATCTTTTTCTTGCTCTGCAAGACACAATCAATCTCTACATTCATCAAAACTCAAACATGGCTTCATCATATTCATGTTGGTGTTGGTTTCCAATCTACTTCATAGCATCTGTAGCACTTGGTGTCATAGCAATCACCTCAGCAGTACACTCAAATTCCAAATCCTCACCTCAAGTAATCCCTCCACAAACTCACACACTCTCAACAAACGCAACAGAAGCACTCAAAAAACAAGGTTTTGTTCTTATTGCTGATCTTCTTCATCGTTCACCACCATTCTTTCTTCCACCTAAAAACTCAACTTTCTTTGCCATCAAAGATTCTGCTATCAAAAACACTTCACTCCCTCTTTGGTTCCTCAAAAGTCTTCTAATGTATCACACTTTCACTACCAAACTCACCATGCAAGAACTCTTAAACAAGTCACAAGGAACCTGCGAAACAACCCTTTTTCGCCAAAAGAATGCATCACTCACTAAGGTTGATACTTTGCAGAAAACAGTTGAGATCAACCATGTTTTGATATCAAACCCTGATATGTTTCTTGGTGAAGAATTCAACATTCATGGTGTTCTTGGACCTTTCTCTTCTTTGCAACGTGAAGTTTTACAAGGTGGTTCTGATTTCATTCGTGCACCAACTTGTCCTTCATTCAAGACCAATTCAACATATGAAGTTGGTGATTTCAAGAACTTTGTTGAATGGAACAAGGTTGTTCAGTTACTTGGTTCAAAAGGGTATTCATCATTTTCAACTGCATTGAATTCTGTTCTTGAAGGGATTCTGAAAGATTCATCAAGTTTTGGTTATGGTTCTGCTACAATATTTGCTCCTCCTGATGTAAATTTACTTCATTACCCTTCTACTTTGCTTGATAGAGCTGTGAGGATTCATATTCTACCTCAGAGATTTACTTATCAAGAACTCAGTTCTCTTCCTGTTAGGACTCTTTTGAAGACTTTGATGCCTGATGATCATCTTGAAATTGATGGAGTTCTTGATTTTATGGAAGGTGTTCTTATTAATGGGATTCAGATTGTGAAGCCTGATATGTTTGTTTCAGAGAAATTCGTTGTTCATGGGATTTCTAGAGCTTTTAAGATGGCTGAGATTACAGCTTGAAGATGTTGGAATTAGTTAAGGGTCAATTTGTCACAATATGTGTATAGTTCTTACATTTTGATGCAATCATGTAAATTTGCATCATTTTTACTTTCATTCTTTTAGATGCAATCCTAGAAGTAAAACCAATTTAATATGTATACCTAGTTTGTCACTTTGATAGTTTATGAATTTTATTTGGTGTTATTTGATCTGAAAATTCTATATATGCTCTATAGACTATAGTTACCTATATTTGAGAATTGTGTTCTTTCTTATACTTACTTCAAATGTTATTTTCCAACAATTATGTCCCTGTGACTCTATGTTATGTGCAGCATGAGAGTTTGGGACCTAATAGGGGATTTATTTACAATGTCTTTAAGGAACTTCATGAAATCAAATAAACAGGGAGAAAAACACTAGCTGTGAAGAAAAATATCTGTTTTTATTGCAAAGAAATGAAAATGCATTTTCTCAAATAATTATAGATCATTGGTAGTGTTCAAATGTTGACCACTATCCATTAACCCAAATATGTATAGAATAGTACAGTGCAATACATTTTCATTGATATGAGGTGCTAATATATAGTACAATTGATTCACAGTTCAAATTAGACAGAATTGATGGCACCTAGTAATGCTAATAATTACAAATAATGTACAATGATATTTCTAGAGTCAATGGAATTAACGGAAAACATACTCCAAAATATCAGCACCTAATAACAACATGATCATTGACTAATATACAAGCTTAATGAGAATTCAATGCTCCTTTAATATGTGTATATTTTTTACAAGAAATGAAATGTTTCACTAACTAACCCCATCCTTTTAAAGGAGGAACAGATTGAATATCTTGACAATAAATTAGTAGTATATCATCATAATTAGTAATGAATACCTTTGGGACAAATCAAATTGCTAAAACTCAGTAATCACTCACTTGCCAAGCTAAATCCTTAGAAATTTGCAACCATTATAGATATTCAACACTTTTACATTTCATGTCATGTGTGAAGATCATTTCATGTCATATGTTTGGGTGTATGCGGGGTTGAGCTGTGTGGGTTGCTGGACAACGTAATAGGGATGTCAATAAAATGTATGTATAAGTGAGGATTTCCGTGGAGACTGTCCCATTTACTCTTACATTTTGGATAATTATGGGTTGACACTTTTTTTTTCCCATACCACTCCTGGTGACATTTTTTATTATTATTTCTCTTCCCTTTTATCATTTCTTTTCTCTCCCTTTCACTAAACAAATGTCACATGAGGGTGTAGAATGGAGGGTTGCCACATAGGATGGTCAATGTATCACTACTCATCTTTATATATTTTTGTAGAGGTAAAATCATCTTTGTGTGTTTAAATATTTTAAAGTATCATTTATATTATCTCACGATATATTATTATAAATCTCTTTTATGTGTGATTTTTATTGTTATCACTAGACTCACAATATTCCCTTAATCTCTTTTATTTGTTTTATAGATAACTTTTTTTAAATTTTTCATAGGTTTCCTCTGGCGAAGATAATACGATTAGAGTAGTCTTAAACATTAAATATAGTTATTTCTCTTGGTCAAAATGCAAACATTAATTCATTATGTTATGAGAATATAACCCTTTATGCAAAACCCAACTAGTTAGTTGTTTTATGGTTACTAGTCAATTCACTGCCTAAATACCCCATAGGTATATGTAGGGAGGATGATATCCAATTGAGGATAGGAGAATTTCACATCTTCAAAGGGTCGGTATTAGTTGCATCAAATTTAGCCAACCTGTCAGCACATTCGTTATCTTCTCTCAAAGTATGACTAAATGAGACCACCCATGGAAGAGAAGAAAGCTTCCTAATGAGAGAAAACAAAGTTGCCTGATGATGAAAACCATTTTGTTTAGTATCAACAGTAAGATCTAAAGCTTGTTGGAAAAATTATGACATAAAATTATTATAAAGTAATAAATCAAAGATAAATATTAGCATAAATCAATTGACGCATAATAGATAAAAATATATAATAGGAAAACTTATCGGATTTGACTGAGGCGTGCAATGCATTGGGCTTAAGAGTATTTCACCACCCCAGATGGATCATCCAATGCGATAGGTTTCATAGCTAATACTCTCCAGAATACAACAGTCACATCTTGCTAACACCGCACGTGAATTAGCAAGGTCTCAGAAACGACGTTTGGATACTCATGGGAACTTAATTCTTTTTATATATCTAACAATGAAATATTTATAGGTATAACAACTAGTAAGAATAGTAAGAAGAAGATAATTGTCAATTCTTCTCTATAACCCCAAGACCTCATTTTCATTATATATAAAAAACAATTGGTAACGGCTGTCAGCAAATATGACCAAGTAAATAGGATTGGAAAAGTAACGGTTAAAGCCATGGAAATAGGAATAAGAAAAACGTTTATGACTTAGTCATGACACAATTAATTGATATATTAATAATTAATATAATAATTAACTTTAAAATAAATTATCAAATAAAAATTCCAACAAAGCTGCCTGGGAGACAGGTTCCATGCATGATGATAGACCTATAACCAAGATCCCACGTCAACCTATGACCCTGCTAACTAGCTGAAAGTTCAGCCAACAAATTTGTATCTCTGCCGCAAGATCCAGGAAAAACATGAATTCGATTCCCCCTATTATATCTCAGAAGACCCTCTAAAACCTGCATTACCAAAAGAAGATCCGTTCACATTGATTTTAACAAAGCCTTCCGGTGGAGGATTCCAACGAACTTATGGGTCACTGACGAAATATGATTATAATTTATTGTATCCACGTATATAATTTTGTATAGGTTACATTATACTACAAATTTTAAAGGGTTTATATAAATTCTTCAAATTCAATTTATGTTGTTATAATATTCTTAAAATAAAAAATATATTAATCATAAATATTAATTTATCATTCTTTAAAAAAATACTTTTTAAAAACACGTAAAACATTTCATCATTTTTCCATATATTTTCTACCCAAAACCCTCTCTCCAATCCCCAGACAAGATTTACAACAAGAGATTTATAATCTAGTATACTCTGTATGAGAAAAATTAAAATCTAGGAAAGTTCCACCCACGACTGAATTGATCTTGTCTTGCTACATTAAATCCTAAAAATTCTCGTAAGAAAGGTTCAGAAACTGACCCACGTATGTATGCAATCGACCCCATTCGGAGCCAATGAATGGAGTGCCACTCATAATTTTCAAATATATTTTAATAATCATTGAATTCCTTTTATTCAAGTATAAAGAATTTTGTAGGAAAAAGTCTAAAATGGCACATAAAAAGGTATTAAATTTAAACGTAAGCTATGATGGTTCGTTTTTTAAGTGTATTGTTAATCGTTATTAATCATATTTGAGACATAGTCATACACCTCTTACAAGTCACAACCAATATTCGAGATTTTTTGTAAAGATCAAAGTAATATAGGAAAATTTTAAAGAATGTTCTTAAGACATGATTAAAAGAACAAAATTAAAAATATTGTGTTAAAAAATGATGAAAAATGGTGATTTAATTTTTTAAAAATGTAAAAATTGTAATGTCCTTAAAATACTTATTAACATAACCCAATATTATACGGAAAATGATAACTTAGACACAAATATTTTGACACAATGCTGCTCAAAAATAAAAAGGTTTGTACGTCAAGGATAAAAATACAAAAACAATTCACCATGCATCCAACCAAGGCCAAACTAACACTATCGACAACATAAAAAAATCCGGAAAAGAATAAAATATAATAGTCAAGTCAAAGATCTCAAATACAAAATAAGATATATCATCATTCATGAAATTCAAACTTAAATCCTTTGACACCATTATTTTAACCACCGACATTATTACAGTTTAATAGATTCCATAATTTCACTCAAGACAAACTATGGTATCATTAATTATGTTGTGAAATCTAACCCCGTCTACTGAATTCATGTTGTGTGCTTACTAAAACAAAAAAAAAGTCATTGTTGTTTCCAAATTCTATCCTGAAAGTTAGCATTGCAGTGGTTATGTTTCTCAATTGTTAGCATTCCTTTTTTTCTTCTTCTTTTTAGTAGGCTAGAGCTTACACAATTTAATTGTGGAGAAGTGGAGCGTCTGGGGTTCGAACCCCAGCTCTTGCATATAATATGCAATATCCCTACCAATTAAGCTAAATTCACGGGGATTATTAGCATTCCTTTAATTCAAGAGGAAACAACAACTTCTTTTATGCTTTAAATGGTTTAGCGATAAAATTCACAAACACAATGTTAAAAAGAGAAAAATCACAGTTTGATTACGCGCCCTAACATATCAAATATTTCTACAACTTTTTATCATATAAGCTCAAGTTTCAAAGTGAACTGCCGCCTATTTAGGACATTTGACTTTTAATTAATCATTGACTATTGGGTTATTGAAATTAAAACGTGGGGGCAAAACGAATTGAAAGCAAAAGGAGAGTCAAATATTGACATTTTTCAACTGAAATTGGTTTTGTTTTTAGAATGAATTCTAACTTAAAGCCAAGATTTATAGCTTTATCAACAAATGTGGTTTTAACTCTTAAGTTTATGATTAATTTTAATTTTACCTGAATACACCTAAATATAAATCAAGTTCCATTCAACCCAATTTAAAAAATAAATCAATTGTCAAAATTCACAAATGCAGAACATTGATCCAATTAAATTTTCATTAGGATGAATAGTTGTAAATTGTGATACATGTATAAGTTGTATTTCTCCTCTAACCAATTTCAAATGTAAAAAAGAATCAAAATAGTCAAAAGAACATGATAAATGTGAACAATGACTCTTTAAAATGAATGGTTGCTACTTGCTATTGTTAAGTTCATGATCCAATGCTTCTTCAAGCAAAAACCATGACTCCTCCATCAATTGAGGACTTAATCTAAACATCAAAACACAAAACTCCATTTCAGTGAGTGCACCATCACCATCAATATCACCTTCTCTCATCATACTCACTAGCTCATCTTCCTTCAAATCTTGCAAACCCATCAATGCAGAGTTTTTTCTTAAACTCTCCAAAGTGATCACACCTTTTTCTTTATCCATAAGTAACTTGAAACCATTACATAGTTCCTTCATTAAACCTTCACCACCTAGCTTATTCGCGATAACCGGTAACAAATCCTCAAAATCAAATCCTTTGCCAATTCCAGCCATCCTTTAATATCAATACAAAAATTTGTTGAAGAAATATGAATATATATGAATGTGTGGAATGTGAGTATTTTTCTTTGATGAAGGTGATGAATGAATATTGAACTGTTTATATAGATATATAAGATGAGGGGGTTCAAGGAAAGTGGTGAAGAAATTTGATGAACCCTTATAAGATGACAGCAAGGGAACAGAGAATTATTAGCTTTTTGATTGTGAAGAACAAAAAGAAACCGCAATTTCTTCCTTGTTTCCTAGAAGTTTGTCGGGGGTATTTCTGTCAATTTAGATTGTTAATCTAATCGACTTTGACTAGGTTCTTTCAAACTGCACACTGCTTCTACGTAGTTATTCACACATCTTTTCTTTTTTATTGTGGCAACAAATTGTGGTATTGTTACCTTTTATTCAAGAGACAATTTAAATATTAAATATACTAATTAAAAATTATTCATTTATTATGGGTTTGATTGAGTTGATATACTTATAATGATTAAAGTAAGGGTCATGCTTGTGAGCATTTCCCTTAAAATAATTGTTAGATTGAATTAACTGGTATGATTTGCTTACTTATTCAAGGTTAACAAATATGAGAAATTAGTTTGATTAAAATTATCAAAATAAAAATGTTTTTATGAAGAATATTTAAATAAGGTAAAAGAATTTTTCCTTTACCATGAAGGGACAATTCTAGTTTTTCTTTTTCGTGAAAGAGTCTATAAGCGAAATTCACGCACTAAATGCTCCTTTTTATTAAAAATTACACTTTCTTTTTTTGACTTATTTGTTTGTTATATAAATGACTGAAGAAAGTAGTTGACAAGGGTAATTTTACAAAATTGTTATACTCATTTATTTATTTTTTGAACCAAAAGAAAGAATTGGAGAATTTTAAGCAAAGACTAGGTTGAGTATTTTTCTTGTTAACTAGACTCTAACCCGTGCGATGCACGGATTTTGTAGAATTTCATATATAAAATATCAAATTAGTTATATTATTACCTGTAGAGTTGCATATAAATTTAGAAAGAATCAAACTAAGTGACAATTGAGAGTGATCGACATGCACAATCTCAAAAAAGAAAATTAACAATATTTAGATTGCATCAACAAAAATGAATATGGAAATCAACAAAAATGAATATGGAATCAAAGTCATTACTTTGCCAAAACAAAGTAATGTTATAGTCTACTGTAGCGATTTTTGCAAATAAAAAGTCAGAATAAACAACTTCAAGTAATATAATATAGGAGAAACAAAGAGGCCGACAAAATTACAGGAAAAAGTGAAGTGTCTAATGATAAAATTATCATCTGGATCAATCAA
>Ga0228710_1002298_pt1 | contig 30000 bp, 26 predicted proteins | sample MedpolnodulmetaG_FD_177995 | JGI IMG/M metagenome (GOLD analysis project Ga0228710, IMG submission 177995) | Root nodule microbial communities from Medicago polymorpha collected in Santa Monica, California, United States - pink nodules | ecosystem: Host-associated > Plants > Roots > Nodule...
CGATACAACGATACAATCGACTATTGGACCGTTTAATAGTGCGAGACATCGACAATTAAACGATCCAATAGAGATCGCGATATCATTTGGACACGAATGATGTTGTTGAGCAATATGTGATAATATCAATTGATAGTTAGAATCCGCAACCCAAATCCGAGAATACGTACGAGTAGGTTGATGAAGTTTAATCCCAACATATTTACTTCTCTGTTAACTCTCGTCCCGTTTATAAATTCTTAGCTGATAGTTTATGAAACAAAATACCCGACAACCCTAGCTCAGAACGATATTGATTGTTGAACGGCTTAGAATATCGCACCAGTCCCTGTGAAGACGATAACATAAATACCTACTTTTGTTGCTACAACACTTGCTTTCTTAGCTTTCACGGCAACGTGATTTCTTGCCGCAGCTTTGAAAAATATAACACCATTCCAATCACACATATAGATGAATTGGAGAGTCTCATGAAACAATTAATATAATATGCCAAGTCTACCACATGATCTAATAAAAATGCAAAATCTAAGGTCAATATTAAATTAACAAGGGGTCTCTCAAAAAAAATTAAATTAATAAGGGGTCGTTGTGGACCAACTATCAAGATAGCCCACCATAGATGCTGCCTGTAATTAGAAAAAAAAACTCATAATATTAATTCATCCTAAGAAAAGATTGCATACTAACGTATATATGCCGATTTTCACGCTTGTTTAATTTAATACAAGGCATTGGTCGACAATATGCAGATTTCATATTAAATTTCTTAGTCCACGGCGTGTAACATATTCAATGAGTTGATATATATATATATACATGCAAGTTGCTTAAATTAATGAATAATAATTAAATATACTTCTAAATTTGATTTAATGTAGCTAGAGTTTTTCTTTGACCAAGATGCTATAACAAGAGTTGACGATAGAGAAATCAATAGAAATTCACATTAGCAACAAAAGAGAAAAACCCTTTCACTTTGTGAAAACCAAATCACAATACTAACAATGGAGGTAGAAAGGGTACAAACAATAGCTCATAATTCCAAAAACACTACAATACCATCCATGTTCGTTAGGTCAGAAACTGAGTCACCAGCAACAACAACGGTTCATGGTGTGAAACTAGGGGTGCCAATAATAGATTTCAGCAACCCTGATGAAGAAAAAATACAAAATGAAATAATAGAAGCAAGTAAAGAGTGGGGTATGTTTCAAATTGTGAACCATGAAATTCCAAATGAAGTTGTAAGAAAGTTGCAAAGTGTTGGTAAAGAGTTCTTTGAGTTACCACAAGATGAAAAAGAGGTTTATGCTAAACCTGTTATTGGATCTGATGTTTCTTCTGAAGGGTATGGTACAAAGCATCAGAAAGAGTTGAGTGGGAAAAGAGGATGGGTTGATCATTTTTTTCATATCATATGGCCACCTTCATCTGTTAATTATAGTTGTTGGCCAAATAATCCTCCTTCCTATAGGTATGTTTTTAACTTAATACTTCATCTGATCACATTTAAAAGTAAAAAAACAACAATTTAGGTTTATTGACTAATTAACGTACCTGACCTTTATATAGACCACATACGTTAGTTATTCAATGAATTTATAACATTATTTTTTTGTTGATTTATGTGACCGGAGGGAGCATATTATTAATATCATTGATTCATTCATAATCATTGTTTAATCCTTGTATTCATCATGATTAACCGTGTCACCACATTTCCCTTGTATGAGATATGAAATCAAAATTTGTTTAAACATGAAATATTCCTCACCTTATAGTGATTGAGTTGAGTTATGATTTTACCAACATAGGGCTGACTATATCAAAAAATGTAAATCAAGAATTAAATTTTAGTTGAGAGGTACTTACACTTGATGTAGTCAAATCTCCAGAAAGGAAAAAATATCTGAGTTGTTGTTTGGAAATTGAATAAATTCAACTAAGATATAATATTTTCGGTTTAAATATGTTATGCTTCTATTCTCTTCAATATTTTTTTTGTTTGTTTTAGAATCTATGAAAATTCCACTTTTTAGTTTGTCCTTACAAATATACTATTTTTTAATTGTCCTTATAAATGTACTATTTTTTAATTTATAGACAAAAGTGTTTTGTTTTATTCCTGCAATATATATTTATATGGAAATTGATCTTAGTCATTAATTTTTTTGGTGGAATAGTCATTAAAGATTTATAGTTTATTTATTTTTAGTTGACAAAAAAGATTTATAGTTTATATTTTATAAAGTAAGTAGTACTATTATTAAAATGATAACGTAGGTTGTCAATACTACTAGCTCCCCATGTGAAAACGGGAACTCTTCTTTAGAAATTTAAAACAATGTCACTGTAATTTAACGACGTTGGTAAGGGTATGAATTTAAAACAATACTCCCTCCGTTTCAAAATACATGTATATTTTGGAGAAATTGCAGTAACTAAAAAACCAATTTTTTTTTTGTTATTTTTGATGAAATTATGTGTGTTTTCTATAATACATTTAACCATTTATAATTTCATTTTAATTTTTCTCTCTGCAATAAATATGTAAGGTACTATTGATAAAACAATAATTAACGTTGTATTGAAATTTGAAAGTGACAAGTATCATGAAAGAAAACAGAGGAGTATATGGTTGTAAACCAGGTTGGTTAGGGGAGGAGTATATGGTTGTAAACCAGGTTGGTTAGGGGACTAATTTAAAGGACACACATGGGCTGGACCAAAAATTAAAGGACATGCATGGAAGTTTGCGTTGACGAGGGTATAAATTAAAGGACCGTCACTGTTATTGTATAAAGTAGTCTTCACTTTATGCATTTGTCTATCATGCATGAGTAATATATTTTGTATTATGCACAAATATTTTTTGGATCTCGTTAACGAGTGTCTCTGAAACACTCTTTAAGCATTCTAAAATATACAATAGTTTTTTAAAAAAAGTCAAATGTTTTGATTTTCAATACATTGATTATATCCTTTTTCATAAATAGTTACTACTTATAGTTCTTAAAGAGTGTCCAGAAATACTCGTTAACATTTCCCATATTTTTTTGGGAAATGTTAACTCGTGCCTTAAGGGCACATGTTAAAGATTCCATTAATAGAAATTTTGTATCGGAAATTGTGTTAATCTACTACTTAAAAAATTTAATATTAATTTTTTTCAATTAATACTTACTATTAGTGGCAAAAATTTAATGTTTAACATGTGTCATGTGCCCTTACATGACCCTATTTTTTATTTTTTTATCATATTTTAGTTGTAGAAATTAAATAGTCATATCAAGTGTTTTTGAAAAGAAGACATTAAAGGAGATTTGATATGCTCTAATAAATTTTTATGACGTCAAATCATTTCACAACAAAATATTCTTAAAGAATATTCTCTATACTCTTTGAATGAATGAATCTAGATAATTAGTAGATCATTGCAACACCCTAAATAGCTAATTGCCTAGATAACAACTTATAGATTTTAAAATAATAGAAAATGTTGAACTTGTACTTAATTAAGAGTGTACCATATTCGCATGATCAAATCATCATCAACACTATAAACAAGAAAGTGTATGACACTTTTTACTTTGATGATGTTGCCGATGCAATTCTTGAAGAAAAATTGCACTTATAAGATTTGTTTTAAACTTATAAGTCCATGCAAAATAACTATACCTTATAAATGGTTGAAGTCCGAACTATCTAATTAAAGATGCATGATGATACTCTTCATTAGATACAAAGAATACATCGTGTAAAGAGATTGAAGAACTCGTTATTCACTAAAATAACTAATTGAAACTAAGATAATGAGGAATATGACAAAGAATATCATCTCTTATTTTTTATTTTTTTGTAGGGAGGTCAATGAGGAATATGCCAAGTACCTTCGTAGAGTGTCAAACAAATTGTTCAATATCATGTTAGTAGGACTTGGGTTTGAAGAAAATGAACTCAAGTTAGTTGCAGGTGAAGATGATTTGATTCACCTATTGAAAATCAACTACTACCCACCATGTCCATGCCCTGATCTCGTCCTAGGTGTTCCACCACACACAGACATGTGCTATATTACCCTTCTCATGCCCAATGAAGTGGAGGGCCTTCAAGCCTCTAGAGATGGTCAATGGTACGATGTTAAGTATGTCCCCAATGCCCTCATTATTCACGTTGGGGACCAAATGCAGGTATGTGTCTATATAATAATTAATGAAAATTAATGTGCTAAGTATTTGGTAGTTCTGCGAGAATGAATAGTTTCTATCTTAATCATTAAAATGATCACAAATTGATCCTATAAAACTGTTAGATTTATCGAAGTTGAGTCTAGCGAAAGGAGCTATTTTTGGCAAAACAAGATTTAAATTAAGATTGTTAAACTTACGAGGTATGTATCAAATTTCAATTACTTGGGTACAATCTCGAATTTTAGTGAACTCATACATGAAACTGAATTTACTTGGTTGGACTCGCAATAAATTAAAAAATTTGGGTAAATTCGGATGAAATTTTTAACTGAAACTTTCAAGTTCTTTATCTCGGATTTCATATTTGATTCTTTTCATCTCTATATGCTTGATTTTGTTCATCTCATTTTTTCCTTTATAACAAAGTTGAAATGTTAATTGTTAAAACAAGTTTGTTTAAAACTCTCATATATTATTAAAAAAAAGACGAGATCAATGATTAAGCCATATTCATAATGTTTTCAATCTCTATGAGTTTATCTCAGTTGTTAGAGGTATCACATAATATATATAAAGATTGTAGTTCGAACCACGGACACCCCACTTATTTATCTTAAGAGGTGAATATTAAATCACTACAATACATGACCACAAAAAAAGATGGTGTTTTCATTTTATAAAAAAAGAAAACAAAATTACATATAACAAAAGAGGTAATCAGGTCCACTTTGACTGACTCAGACCAAACAACAACCTATTTAAGTGCTATCTGAGAGACTATTTAAATCGGTTAAACCAATTTAAAAGGGATTGGACCAATCTAAATAGTGTGAAACGACATTTAACTGTCTATGGATAGATGAACAACACTTAAATACCGCCCAACTAGCGATACTTGCAAAAAAGAGCAATTTCATAAAAAAATTATATTTGTTAAATGATGAATGCTAGAGACACTCTATTTTAAACACCCTCTTCAACACTAATACATCCGGTATTTCCAACCAATATTTTTCTATTGTACCCCACCGCTAATTTCTTCATGGATGAATAAAATTTAGTATTTTTTATTCATTTTTATTTCATCTTGTTTAGTGTAGTTTACCTAAATAAAATTTTCTAACTTATAAATATTGAGTTCTATCATATTTTAACTTATAATGTTTGGATGATAAAATAATAATGTTTACTTTATGGTGATATAGATACTAAGCAATGGGAAATATAAGGCCGTATTGCACAGAACAACTGTAAACAAAGAAGAGACAAGAATGTCGTGGCCAGTGTTCATAGAGCCCAAGCCAGAAAACGAAGTTGGTCCTCACCCAAAGTTTGTTAACCAAGACAATCCTCCAAAGTACAAAACCAAGAAATATAAGGATTATGCTTACTGTAAGCTTAATAAGATCCCTCAGTAAAGGAAGAAGACTCTACACTGAAATAATTTAGTGAACATTTCATGTCACACTATGAATACATTGTTTCTTGTGTTGGTTAATTTCCACAAATGATCATGTGGCATGTATGAACGAAATAAAATATGCAGCTAAAGTTGTGCTATGATTTTATTATTATAATTGTTTACTAGTAATTCTTTTAGGAGAAAACATCTTATGCTATTTCATTCTGAATCAATGAGAGGTTGCTAATGTGAGTCATTGCTCCTTTGTTTTAGTATCAGCCAAAGGCTCTTTCTTTTCGGGGTCCATGTGTTCTGGTTTTCTTTCTTCATCTTGTGCCCATTTTCTCTTAGGGGTTTTCTTGTGTTTTCTTTAAAATTGATTGATTTCTTTACGATACTTTAAAATAAAATAAAGGGTTAAATGATGTTTACCTTCTGTCATTTGAAAGAATTTTGGTTTACCTCTCAGTTAAAAAAAAGTTGGAGATTCTCTTTTGTTATTAGAAGATTCTTTGATTTAAAAATTTGAAAGAGGGGCCAAAACTATGTGAAAGAGGGACCATCATCACTTTTAATTTCAAAATTTGAAAGAGGGACTAAGTGATTTTAAAAAGGAGGGATTGAAACTATACTTAAACTTTCAGTTTTTTGTTTTGTTCATTTTAAAAATTTCTTCGAATTTATGTGTTGAACAAATTGAAACATAAAAAGTAGTTTCTTTCACATTAAAGTTATCAATTCTTTCCATTTTTAAATCCTTAAGCACTTGTTAGCAAAACCCAAAAACATGCAAGAGATTAGGCAACGCCTAAGACTACTACGCTTTAAAATACTGCGTGAAAAATGCAAGAGTTTTTGTTTTGACCACAATTTCAGTCGATCTAATAGATAAATTTTTTTGATGATTATTTGGTTTGTTATTATTTGGACAGAAATCACTTGATTTTCAATGAAAAATGTTTTAGTAACAAAATCATATTGGCCATTAAAAAAAGTAACAAATTATTGAAGCTATCAAGAGTTTTACTTGGAATTGATTAACACTAAAGGTATGGTAGGATTAGCTGCCAATATAATTCTGATTGGAAGGAAACAAATGTTTTGAATCATCTTGTGTGTAATCTATTGGATACAACACTGCAGTTTGACTTTGATGTATTTAGTAACCTGTTGGACACCATATGCTTCTTGGTTATATTTACCATAAATTTAAAGTTATAAAACTCAAAGTTGAGTGTTATTGCCACGTGTCATATTATAAGTTTGCAATCTGTAGCTCTGTTAATGGAAGTGTAAGAAAGATATAGAACATGGATAAAACTTGTAACGATGTATTAGGAAAAGAATAATCCAATTCTTTTCATAAGATTATGGATAACTTGTGTTGCTTTGATTCACTTACTTTCTTTGTGCACGTATTCTTTTATTTCTTCACCCAGTTTCTTTTATATTCACATGTTGCTTTCACATTCTTGCTTGTGTATCTCAATCCTTATCAATCATAGCAATCACACATATGGCTTTGCATCTTCAAATGATTTTACCAATCACATTGGTTCTTGCAATAATTTTATCAGGTAATAATGATTCTATTACCAAACTCAAATTCTTTTATAATAACTTTTTATTTCTATTTCTTTACTATAATTGCCAAAAAAAATTGTTGATGAGGACAGGGCAAAGAACATGTGAGGCAGCCAGAGTATTCACCATAGTAAACTACTGCAAGGAGACTCTTTGGCCAGCTGTGTTTCCCGGGGAACACTTCAACGGCGGAGGATTCGTCCTTAAACAAGGACAATCCTCCGTGTTCACCGCTCCAGTAAGTTGGAGCGGACGAATTTGGGCTCGAACTGGCTGCAACTTCGACCAAAATGGAGACGGACAATGCCAAACCGGTGCATGCGGAACCACTTTAAAATGTGGAGGGGCAGGAAAAACTCCGGCATCGCTCGCTGAATTCACACTCGCTCAACCCGATTTCTATGATGTTAGCCTTGTCGATGGCTTCAATGTTCCGATTTCTGTTAAGCCGATAAACGGAAAAGGAAATTGCTCAACTGCTGGTTGTGATTCTGACCTAAGATTAACTTGTCCCAAAGAACTTTCCGTTAAGTCTAATGGAAAGACCGTTGGGTGCCGAAGCGCTTGTGACGTGTTTAATACCGATGAGTATTGTTGTAGAGGAAATTTTGGGAACCCTTCTACTTGTAGACCAACATTTTATTCAAAGAAGTTTAAGGAGGCTTGTCCAACTTCTTATAGTTATGCTTATGATGATCCCACAAGTATTTTCACATGCACCGGAACGGATTACGTTGTTGCTTTCTGTGCTGACAGGTTTGTGTGTAAAAAACTTAAACGACGCTCACGGATGGAGTAGTTTTTTTTTTTTTTTTGAAAGTCAAGATGTTAATGGAATATTATATTGATTGAGACTAACTTTTATGTTTTGATTTGGACTTCAGGAAAAAACAGATGTGCACTTACCATGATCACAAACTTCATTGTAGTGGATCACAAGGCTTAAGGTCGTTGATTGGAAGCTGGTGGATAGCAATGATGATGGTGTTTTCAGCTCTTAGTTTGTGAATTGGGTTCTAGTTCAAGTTGAAATTGAGTTAATTTTATGAGTTTGTATAAATGGAACCGTTTTCTTTTATGTGTTGTTTTTTCTTTCCTTTTTTGATTGAGGATATATTGTTCTACATAAAATGGCACGTACGTGTCAGTGTCTCATGCGTACGGAAGCTGCTATCATAGTATTTTAATGTTTCATACAAAAAAATTAATGTTAATTATTTAAATAAATGGACTAGTTCATTCATATTCTTTCCCTTAACCGTAAGGAAAAGGATGATGTGCGCTAGAGGTTATCCTTATGATCCATCCATCTAGACAAATGTTAACCACAAACATTCAGACATTAGGAAGTTAGTGTATTTTTCATTTTTATTTTATGATGATTATTGGTCACACTTTTACAAACTACACTAAACTACCAAGACTCTTTAACATGACAATGTAGCTTCTGTACTTAAGAGTGGCTAAACGGACTAGCCCGACTCATGGTTATTTGGTCAATAGCAAGACACTACAGACACGTCAATTTAAATGGTCGAGTTGAAACCCACGCTCTATCTCGCCCTGCCCCTCGGCTGACCAATGTGTTGGCGGTAAAAAATGGTAAATGGTGAGGTGCGCTAGAGGTTATTCTTATTGATCCATCTAGACAAATGTTAAACACAAACATTCAGACATTATTCTCAACACTCGCACGCACGTATAGAGTCGATCACGTTGTCACTTTTTTCATCCCTTTACTTGTTACACATTAACAAATAACACTAAACTACCAAAATCTTTCACCATGACAGTCTTAGGGTAGTTTCTGTGCCTAGGAGTGACCGGACGGATCAGCCCGACGCATAATAAATCAGTCACAAGCGGGAGAGGGCAGATAATATTGTGTCATTGTATGTGGTATTGGAGGAATGGCTTATGAAGTCAATTTTCACATATCAATTTATCCGGTTCAATTTGTTGTGAAGCGCGTTTGTACTATCATTATGCTATGGAAGCTAATAAGGGGAAGTGGTTTTGATTTGTTGGTGGTGGTGGTTAAGCACTTCTTATCATCAGCAAATGAGCATGCAAATGCTCTAGTTAATCTTGGCTGCTTCATGAATGGAGAAATAATTTTTGAGTCTTATCCTATTTAATTTAGTCACTTATTTAGGATCCAGTTCCTTGGTATATAGGTGTTAATGTGTTAGTATTTGAAGGTCTTGTGTCCTCTCACATATGGGTTCAAATCTTTGATTTAGTAATTTTATATTTTATTTCATTTATAAGCCATGTTTTTTTTGCTATTGATGTTGGTTGAAAATATACATGTTGAAGAAGTCCTACATTGTTTATGTGACTATAAAGGAAAAGGTAGAATAAGACTATATGAGTCTTTACGCTTTATCTTCGTTTTTCAATATTCACTCAAATAGTTTCTAATTCAAAGGCAATATCATTCAGAGTACTTAAATGACCAAACACTTTCGTATTTTTATCAATGTGTAAGCTATGAAATTGCTCGTTCAAAAACCGATTTGAGATACCCTCTGTTTGATATAGACCCACAAGTTTCTCCCAATGCTTTTTGGATGACAACGTACCAAGAACATTCGCAATAATATATTTAGCCAAAGACATACAAATTGCACTCGAATCTCTCCTATCTAGTTCCTCCCATTTCTTGTTGTCCATGTTGAAAATGTTTTCTTTCAATGCTTTGTATAATCCTAATTGTACCAGCAGATCTTTCACTAGTATTTTTTATAAGTTAAAATTGATTCTTTCATCAAATTCATCTAAGTCAAACTTCACTGCACTTGAAAAGTTTGACATTGTTGCAAGCCGTAACCTTTCCCATAAAATACTTTAACAATATAAAACTTTTTTTTCTGATGTGGAATATCAAATAATGTTGCAACCACAAAATACACTAAGGGTGTGTTTGGATGGATGATTTAGTTTTCATTTTAAAATTACAGACATTATGAAATGTTTTTTAAAAAGTTATCGTATTATCATGATAAACTATCATATAATACTCCAATCACACTTAATGTATTTTAGAAAAACTTATTATATAATCCATAATTTAAAAAAGAAAAGTAAATCATCTCCTCCCTTCCCCTTCTAAACTCTCAATCCAAACATACCCTATGAATTTTATACCCCACTTAATGGAAGCTGCTCATACAAATTGTTGACATAAAAATATAAGACAACACAACAAGAACACAAAAGTATAACGATAAAACTTCAAAGTGGAGAAAAAATCACAAATATTGTATAATGACAACCAAAGAATAACAATATGTGAAAATCGTTACAATACATTGATTAGTATCAACCATCCCACAATTTCAATAGACTCGGACTCTCTAAAACACGACGAATCTACGAAAATAATTTAACTATTTAAGCCTAAATTTGTTGAGTCACAAAATAATTATTTTATTCCCAAAAAAATTATTATTTTATTTTATTTTTGACCAAAAATATTATTTAATTATTGAACTGTTAAAGTTGATTCTACCAACAAAAAAAAAAAAGTGTTGAACCTTTTTGTAGGCTTTTGAGAGAGGGTAGCGTTCGAGTTATTGTTGGTGGTGAATATGGCGAACGGTGGTGGAAAGGTTTCTTTCAAAGTCACTCTCACTTCCGATCCAAAACTACCCTTCAAAGTGTATGTTATCATCATCATCATTTCATTCTATTCATCAATCGTGAATATTCTAATTTTCCGTTTTTTTCTTTTTTCTTTTTCAGTTTCAGTGTTCCTGAAGCTGCACCTTTTACCGCCGTTCTCAAATTTGCAGCTGAAGAATTCAAAGTTCCTCCACAGACCAGCGCTATTATCACCAATGGTAATTTCTTCATCATCAATCTCGAATTTCTCTCTTTTTTTTATCAAATTATTATTATTACTTTTATTTTGGATAGATTATGTTTTTTTATTTTATTATTCTTTAACGGGCTATGCCCTAGGGAGATTATTTTTACGATTTTGGGGATTTTTTAGTGTTGTCTACCACGGATCATAGAAAATAGGGCGCGTTTGATCTGCTAAAATAAAATGAAGGACAGGACCGGGGAAAACTCCAATTGTACGGTGTTTGATTTGTAAAACTGTTCTGTCTTATGTTGTTCTGTCCAGTACAGTGTTTAGCAAACCAAACACATCAAACACACACTTAGGTTTGCTGGATTCTTTTCAAATTAGGAATATGATTTTTTTATTTTTTTTTTTGTAATTGTTGGTAATGGATATATTTCATTTTTTGGTTGAGAATGATTTGATATTTAGGTGTTTTTAAGCACTGGGTATAGTCTAAAGTTATGAAATGAAACGTTTTGTGCAAATGTTCTGTTCTGGCAGAAAAGAAACTTGATCATTGTTTTAGAGAATTTCTGCCTCTTTGTTCCTCTGAACCCTAATTAAATAAAAAGGTAGAAAAGGAGGTAAATTTTGGTGTGAGGATGGAAAGCACATTGTGATTCATAGGTTTATCGAAACTCTTAAGTTTAAACCTCTGAATCATTCTGAATTTTCCTAGATATGGGTCTGCTATATCAACTTAATGTTGCATTCTTCACTCTCCAAATTGGCATGTCATTTTCTGTATACATGTGTTTCATGTAAGCACTGAATGTGTCCATCCGGTTTGGGATGATTTTTTGTTGACGAGTTATAAACGTTCAACTACGTACTTATGGTAGTTTACAGTTTATGCAATCCTTTGGTGCACCTAGCTGGAGCGGTATGTTGGGATCATTAACAGTGTATCTATCTCAAAATTTGTTAGGAGATGGGACTTTGTTCTGTTCTCTATGCTATTCTTCTCAGGGCTACTATAAGCTCTATTTTGGAGAAAGAGAGATTGGGTAGCCTTAATGCATTTTGTAGGTTATCCATGTACCTTTTTTTATCCGGTTTGTATGTTTTTGAACAATATTTTATCCTTCCCTTGGTATACATTCCTCAATCTTCATCCTATAGCGTAGCAGATTTTAAAGAGTTTGCTACAAAAACCGTGATGCTATCCCAGTTTCGCTTTGTGGGAATAGTAGCCGCTATTCCGGCATTTTTAACAGACTTTGATGGCGTAGCAGATTTTGTTTGCGCATTTTTCTTGTTGGAGCAATGCTTGTAATTTGAGGCGCCTCTTGAAAGCATTTTGGCTGATTTGGAATGCGGCAATTTGGACGATTTGGAAGGAAAGGAATGCAAGGATTTTTAAAATCAAGCTAAGAATTTTGATGAGGTGGTGGATGAGATCAAGGCAGTGTCTTGGTGTTGGGTGTTGAGTAGGTTACGGATACCCTCTTGTCTCTTTTACAAGTGGACTTGGAACCCGAGAGAGTGTTTGACTTTGAATAGGAGATGACGGTGGGTGGTTGGAGTAGTGCGGCGTGTTGCTGGGCTGTCAGCTTGGTTTTCTGTTATTTGGCAGGCTGTTTGTTTTTTCTGCTGTTTAGCAGCAGTATTTTTTTGTTTTCCCAGGGTTCGGTGTGTTTGTAGCCGGTGCCTTTTGGTGTTTTGTTTGCGCCAGTTTTGGCTTGTTGTAACCGTGGCCCTTTGCACTTCTTGTGCATGACTTTCCATTAATATATGCTGTTTCAAAAAAAAATAAATACAAGAGAGGGAGATAATTTATTCTATTCTTTCAAATTTCTGTTATAATATTGTTAAATGCAGATTTGCTATAACTCTTGTAACTTGTTATGCTTGCAGATGGTGTTGGGATAAATCCTCAGCAGAGTGCAGGTATATCCTTGCTTGGTTTACATCACTGTCTGCTTTTGAATTTTTGTTCCATGTCACATAACATGTTTGCATACCTTTTCTTTTTCAGTGCACTGCATACCTTTATCAAAGTCTGCTAAAAAGTTCATCATAATTTCCTGTTTGAAGATGTTTTATTACAAATATTCTAAAAAATATAATCTTATTTTAGCTAATTATTTCGCCAATCATAAACAAACAGAATGATGCATTCACGGCTTTTCCTTTTTCTTTATGATTTGATTAAATATCTGGGATGGGATAATCTGATATTCTGTTCCAACATTCTGACATTGGTTTTGTTACTATCTGTAAAATAGTTGTACATGCAAATGCTTAATGTTTACTTTGATCTGACATGCTATGTTGTGACATTTATTCAGGAAATGTCTTCCTTAAGCATGGTTCAGAACTACGTCTGATTCCGCGTGATAGAGTTGGTGCATCTGACATGTTACGGGATGTCTGAGCTGAACGCTTCCTTTATCTATCTTGGCTGCTGTAATTCAATATACACCGGTGCTTTATTTATATCATGTAGTTTATATTAACAGTGTCCTTTTGACAGAAAAAGTTTAATCCAATAATGAATAGCCTCCGCCTCCTCCCATAGTGACGATGTTTGTAATGGAGGATTGTGCAAAGATTGTTCGGCATGTGAGTTTGTAATGGAAATAGGGGAAAATATATCTTCTTGCTATTGAAAAGATTATCGTCTGATCTGCATCGAAATTTTCAAAAAATTTGGAGATGTGAAAATCTCGTAAAATAAATGTTTTCATTGTTGAAGTTTTAAACTTCTGGACCATTTTCCTTGCCCTAGGGCAAGGATGAGGCATGATGGGATTAAGAAATCCAGATCATATACTTCTTTCTATAGTAGTAACTAGTAGGAGCTTTTCCTTTTCAAATTGGAGTTTAAGCAAAGTGGAGAGAAATGTCATATCATGACATAACAATTTTTTTATATGTTATTTCATATTTTTATTTGATGATCATCATGAAATGAATAAAATGACAACATTTTTATTTGATGATTGTATCGAAAATCTTAAGAGAATCGTGCTCTCAACCTTTTGGTATTTCGAACTCTCAACCTTAACTCAAACTAGTTGATCTATCTGACCTCCTCCACCACCGCACACAAGTGAATTCACACGTAAGTGTTGCAAATTTTGGGGTAGTGAGTTTCATTTCTTACTCCTGAGAATACGACATCATGCAAATAAATGCGAGAAGTTTTAGTTAATTTGGAATTGAGGACACAGTTTGTGCCATCAGGACATGTATTTTCAAACAGCACAGTTTTTTAGACATTGTTTTTCCGTTCAAAATTATGTGATTTTTTCAGAAATGCAGGGTCAGTAGAGTTGTCTGCTTCTTAAAATCATACATGAACTTTGGACAAAAAAATAAAAAATGATAATGCACATATCTTTCTGGCTATGGAGTACTACCAACTTTTGTGGTATTTTCTTTCACCTTTTATTCAAACAACTTTATTTATAATTTTGTATTTTTTATCCAATGAAATTTTGTAATTTTTATCCAATGAAATAATTGAATATTTTTATCTATATGAAAAGATGATATCGATTTTTTATGTAATTCTCTTATCTTCCAATTTTTTCTAACAAATATTACTTAACTTTACTCATATTAAAAAATTGTTTTAATAGTCTTTTTTTACGAAAAGAAATTGTTTTAATAGTTTTGATTTTACTAAAATATTATTTATTACAATAATCATTACATTATATTTGTATTGGAACTTCATACTCATCTTAGAAAATAGAAAAATAACCAAGTGTTAAAGAATATTCTGGTGGATATCCAATTCATAATAATCCTTTTCATATTTGCTATGTGTCACTTATCACTTCAATGAGTCGAAACTTCCTTCACCCAAGTCGTGTCCTTAATGCTTAAGCTAGTGATACAATGTGCTAGACTCTTGGTATGCTTGTAACTTAATTGTGTTCTATAAATAGGATTCATGTATCATTGTGATTTGTGAATGGGATTTTGAAGTGTATAATGCAATACTCTTTTCTTCTCTCTTCTCAATAGGGTCAGTCCATAACTTATGCAAGAAGCGAGACAGCACAAGGTCTCAAAATTTTGAAGAACCAAAATCTTAAAATTGCATTTTGTCATTAAGTCATTGTCTAATCATTGTTAAATTAATCATGTTTATAGACCTCAAATTTCTGTATATATCAATCTTTAAGATTAGAACAAGGTCTACAAAGTGTTTAAAAATTAAAACTGCTTTGCTTCTCTATTCCTCCCTTATTTCCATTCTCTATACTTGATCTTGCTATTTGTTTTGGTTAATTTCATAACAAAGAGTGTTTTTGAAAAAATAATACTAAATAGAGTTAAATTTAGTTACTTTTATTTACATTTGAAGCCAAAAGAAATTATGGTTCAATTTGATTTATAAATAAGACCGATATAATATTAACTTGAATTAATATAGATAATTACTCATATAAGTGGAGGTATACTATTATATTGAATTCTAAGGAACCCTACAAATATGCCTAGGGGACAATGAAACGTTTGTCGTTTCCTAGGAATTTATGATCTTTTAAACGTAAACATGGTGGAGTTCATGTAGAGAGGGGTCCAAGGTTATTATGAATTTTTTTTATGGTTGTCCTTTTGAACTATTTTATCAGCAATCAACAATTAAAATGGACAGTACAAGTTTCAGAAGCTGCGAAAGGTAAGAGAAAGATCAAGGATGTGGACCTCACTGCAGAATTCATCTCAACTAACGTGACCTAGTTGTTGTCCCCTTATGGTGCTTTCCACTGCCTTTGACTACATCTTTTAAGAGAAAGTATAACCGACCGATTTGGCTCTCTTTTCTTTTACCTTTAAACACTACCATTCACCCAAAAAATAATTTAGTTCCACAAAAGCCATCTTTATTTTCTTTCAAATTAATTTCTTTAGGAAGATTGACATTCTTTATTGGGATGTCTATGATCAAAACATTTTTTGGAAGTAAATATGTTTTCGCTCAAAAAAATTTATTTTATTTTCTCCTTCAAATTAATTTCTTTAGCAAGATTGACATTCTTTATTGGACTATAATGGATTTCATAGTATCCTGGTGCTAGCCTACATTTTCGACAAACTCAATTCAACAGGAAAGGATTTTGTGTCGAAGTTGTGAATGACACTTGGTTACATTCCAGATGATTGAAGGATTCAATATATCCATTACAGATTTAGTAGACTTGGCATATTTGAGATTGCAAAGCCATTAGTTTTGACTGCAGAAATTCAAATTGTTTGTGAAGAGACAAGAACAAGATGTCGAAGACACATGGAAGCTTGTCAAGAGTCTGAGAAACATAGCAGGACACGCATTGAAAGCTTTGTTTATGACTGTTATTTTCAGTTATTTCTTACTAAGTATATATAGTAGTTCTGAGTAAGAAATAAGGGTCGTGAATCTTTTGCAGGAATCCTTAAACACTCAAAGTATTCATGTCAAGGAGAGAAATGAGTCCTCGACAAATGTATGATTATGTGTACCGTTTTCTTTAATCATTCAATCAAATGCTTTTTCTATAAAGTTGTTTGCATTTACTTTAAGTTTTCCTTTACTTCTAAATGAATTTCGACTCAGTCGAAATAGTTTTTAAATTTATCTTTTTACATTCAAATCTATGAACATGATGAACATTCAAACATTTATGAGAAATATTGACAAATATGTCCTAGGATTTACTAGTTTGATCTTGCAAGTAATAAATTTAAAATCAGTCATTGTTTACCAAAAACACATGTAAACACCTGGCTAATGTAATGGTTGCTCATGTTTGAGCTGTCTAGGATTTCAGAGTGTCTTGGCTAACCCCCAACAAAGCTAAATTAAATTCAGTCAACTGCCTAACCCCCAATCCTCCAAACTCCTTTTGTAAACAAACAGAGCTCCAAGCAATTCAGGAAATTTTCCTGTTATCCTCACTCCCTCCCCAAATTTTTTTAAAAAAAATAGATTCAATGAGAGAGATTATATTTGACGAAGCTTTGAAAAAGGAAAGAACATAGACAGGAAGTGATGTTAGGACAGACTTGAGAAGAACCAACCGGCCCCCGAAAGATAGAAAGCGACTTTGCCACCCCGACAATCTAGATTTAATAGTAGACACCACATGTTTCCAAAATGCTAACTTTCGAGGATCACCTCAAATCGAGAGACCAAGATACAAGAATGGGATTTTACCCACTTTACAGTTTAAAATAGATGTCGCCTCAGTACACCACGAATCCCCAATGTTAACTCCAACCAGCAAACTCTTATGAAAGTTCACTTTTAGACCAGACATCTCCGCAAACAAAGTCAACACTGCCCTTAAAGCTCGCACATTGGCCCAACTCTTTTCACCTAGTAACAACGTATCATACGCGAACTGCAAATCAGACACCACCACCAAATTGGATGTACCAACCCCGTAACCCTTATACAAATTATTATCCACCACCGAATTCATCATTACATTCAATCCCTCGGCAGCTAACAAAAATAGAAAAGGAGAAAGAGGATCCCCTTGACGCAATCCCTTTTGCAAAGGAAACTCATATGTAGGACTTCCGTTTACTAGAATTGATGCAATTTCTGTGCTCACGCATTCTTTAATCTATTTCCTCCAAAACACCGGAAACGCCATTTTATGCATTACCGCATCTAGGTACCCCCAATCCACCGAGTCATATGCTTTTTCAAAATCAACTTTAAAAAGCATCAACTCCTTTTTAGACTTTTTGGCCTCATCTACCACCTCATTTGTGATTAGAATGCCATCAAGAATCTGCCTATCTTTCATAAAAGTTGTCTGAGTCTCTGATATTACCCGACCAATAATCATTCTCAACCTATTAGCTAGCACTTTTAACAATATTTTATACAGACACCCAACCAAGGAAATAGGTCGAAAGTTGTTGAGTTTGAATTCAGAAAAGGTACCTTTTTAAAGAAAAGTAAACTGAAGTCACCACCGAAGATTCTATTGGGTTGAGTCATAACCAGGTCGCTTTCTTTAAGACAAATCACGGCACTACCCGAAATTGTGCAAGGTAGACTATCAACTGTGCGCCTCCAGGATAAAACAGCCCAGTTCAGCTGTTCGATTAAATACTGCACCGTAAATAATCATTCGAGAAATAACACCCTCAAATATGGTTTAATCGTTGAATTAAACCACTCTATATGATACTAAGATCACTCGAAACCAAAGGGACGGAAAGGAGTATAAGAAGAGAAGAAAGACTCGTCAAAACAAGTCTAAGGAGGGAGAAGATAAGAAAAACACAGGAAGCATCAACTGTGTTTTTCGGTGTGAGGTATGCATTGTGAGAACTCTCTATTTATAGAGAAAGTTCTCTATTAATAAGTGAAAAACTGAGGGAACAAGTAACTCATATATTTGATCTAGTACAAAAATATCTCAATTGAGTACCAAAATATGTTATATTGAGGACAATAATATATTTTTCAATACAAAAATATATTATTGACTACTAAAATATATTTTCAGATCATGCTCTAAAATATATTAGATTGCCTAATAAAATATTTCAGATTGTGTTCCAAAATATTTTAGATTGCGTTCCAAAAATATTCTAGTCAAACTTGGGGACTAAGAAAGCACTTTCTAATAATGATTAAATTAATTATTTAATTTATCATTTCCAAATAATAAAATATATATCAATATATATTTTTCTAGTACTTGCTTCGTTCACACAATTATGTACCCCCATTAATTAGAGGCACACCCCCACTATATAAACACTACTAATGTGTGTGTTCTATCTGATGTGGGACTTCCACTTTTTTTTAATTCACACAACACTAGTTGTACCAAACATGGGAATTTGTGTTTTGTCTTTTAACTGAATTTCCACACATGTTCCAACAATCCCTCACTTGAATTTAAAAAATGGTTTCGAAAAAATAACATCAAAGACATTTTCCATAAGATTACTAATAAACAAAGGTGTTGTAAACAAATTAAACATTGGCATAGCGAAAAATACTCTGACTTGTCAAGAGTTGCCTACAACATTGAACTCTATCTCAGACATATAATCCGCAACTAACCTTTTCCTTAAGGTGTATTCTATAAGCTTGTGCATTTAAGGCCCTACACGTCTATCCCGGTTTTAACGAATGCTCTAGGAATTCTACCTCAAAATTCCATAGGACCGGCCTCAGTTCCACATTCATATAGGTGAGTCTATCAAGGGTACTCCTGTAACTAGGTACCCCCCCCCCTCCCCCTCCCCCTCAACATAGAGTATAGACCTCATTATAAGAGTTTCTATTACCTCACCCTTCTTTCGCTGCAGGATCATGATTTCTTTATCTATCATAGCATGTTCTATCACTTTATGACTTGTTATTACCCATTGAACCTAGGTCTTAGGATCTCCAGTCTTATAGGTTGGGTTCCCATCACTCACTGATCTATAAGCAATAGTCCCATCCTATTGGATGTATTTTGGACTTTCTCTTTATTTAGTCCTTTCGTCAAAGGATCAACTAAGTTTTCATTAGTACGTACAAAATCAACTCTAACCGCTCCTTTAGAGATACATTCTCTAATCGTACTGTGTTTTCGCCTAATCTGTCGTCTCTTTCCATTATAATAACGATTGTTAATCTTTGCAATAGCTGCGGAACTATCACAATGAATTAACACAGCTGGTAACAGTTTCTCCCATAAAGGGATTTCAGATAGCAAGCATCTTAGCCAACTTGCTTCTTCACTAGTAGTAGCTACTGCTATTATCTAAGATTCCATTGAGGACTGAGCCAGAATGATCTGCTTCTTAGACATCCAAGAAATAGCTCCTCCAGCTATGCTAAATATATAGCCTCTAGTCGCTTTGGAATCATCCGACAAGGTGTTCCAATCTGCATCACTGTACCCTTCAAGTACAACAGGATATCTTTGATAATGCAGTCCTAAAGTCATAGTTCCTTTTAGGTACTTCATGACTCTATGATCACTTTAGCATTTAGGTCATAAAGCCTATATGCTTTACTGTTTAAGGCATACCCAATGAATACACATTCATAGGCTCTACTGGCTAGTTTGACTCTCTTGGGGTTAGGTATCCTAACATAGGCTAAACAGCCCCAAGTTCGAAAATAAGACACATTTGGTTGTTTTTTCCTCAAGATTTCATAAGGAGAAAGTTTGTTATTAGTTTTAGGTACTCAGTTTAGCACGTAGCTAACAGTCACTAAAATTTCTCCCCACCAATGAGGCGCTCCACCGGAATTAAGCATGATGGCAACTACTAATTCGGTAAAGGTTCTATTTTTTCTTTCCGCTTTGCCGTTGATTTCAGGAGAATAAGGTGCCGTTGTTTCATGAATTATTCTGAGCTCTTTATAATACTCATTGGATGCGTGCGATAAATATTCAGTGCCTCTGTCACTACGAAAACGCTTGATTCTTTTATTGAATTGAGTTTCAATTTCTTTAACAAATATTTTAAACATATCAAGCGCATCACTTTTATTTTTCATTAGATATACATAAGTGTAGTCAGAGCAGTCATCAATAAAAGTAATAAAATATCTTTGTCCGTTTCTAGTCAAGTTACCATCAAGTTCGCATATATCAAAATGTATTAAAACAAAGAGTTCAGTTTCTTTAGTTATTGATTTATGCGAGCCTTTTGTTAGTTTTGCTTGACTACAAAATTGGCATTTTTCAAAGTCAGTAAAAGATAATTTCAGAATTAATTTTAAATAGCTCATATTAGAAATAATTCGTTTGTTTACCTGACAAATTCGTGCATGCCAAATATTAAAATCACAATACATATAAGCAGAAGAAGAAATTTTATTCATATCAATGTTTAACTTAAACATGTCATCAGTGGCGTACCCTTTCCCAACAAAAAATACCATTTTTAGTAATGGTGTACATATCAGCCCCTATAATTTGTTCAAACCCATCCTTATTTAAAAGAAAACCAGAAACAAGATTCTTCCTAATTTTTGGAGTGTGCATCACTTCCTTCAATACTAGAGTCTTTCCGGAGGTGAATTTCAGCTCCACATCTCCAATTCCAGCAACTTCAGTGGTGTGAGAATCTCCCAACAACACCTTTTGTTCATAAGCAGTAGTGTATGTTTTAAACATAGCACGATCAAAGCAAACATGGTGAGAGGCGCCAGTGTCCATCCACCATCCATCAAATCCACCGACCATATTGATTTCAGTTATCATAGCGGTGTACGACTGCTCCTCAGTTGTTGTCAAGTGAGCCTGAGCCAGTCTTATTGATTTGTTCCTGCACTTGCGTGCCATATGACGTGCTTGACCACAATTGTAGCAATTGAACGACTTTGCAGGATCATTCTTTGGTGGTTGCTAATTTGGGACCTTATGATGGTTCCCATTCTTATTCCGATTGAAATTCTTATTTGTAGTGTGGTTCTAATTCTTAAATTGTTTGCCATTAGGCTTCAGAGAAGCAGCTACAAATTTCTGTTTAGTGTTGTTGTTCGAGACATCAAACACTTCTTCTTGTAGATCTTGTTTCCTTGCCTTTTCTTCAATTCGAAGTCGAGTAATCAAACTTTCAAGAGAAAACTCCTTAGTTTTATGCCTAAGGGTATTCTTGAAGTCCTTCAAAGCAGGTGGCCGTTTATCAATAACAACAGCAATTTGAAATTGTTCTGGTAACTTCAGCAAAGATTTCATGAGCTATCTTCTGAAGTTCATGAGATTGTTCTTCAAAAGTTTTGTCATCGGTCATCTTATAGTTCAGGTATCGGCTGACAACAAACTTTTCCGATCCAACTTCTTGAGTGTCATACTTGTTCTGGAGTGCTTCCCAAACCTGTTAAGCAGTATCGCAGTTTCCGTACAAATCGTACAGATTATCTCCGAGTCCATTCAAAATATAGTTTTTGCATAGATAATCATTATCTTTCCAGAGGGTAATATCCTTCTTGGCTTGACTCACTTTTTCAGCATATTCAGCAGTAAGTCTTTCCAACTCAGCTTTCTTATTAGGATCAGAAGTATCTGTATCCATAGCTGTCTGACCATTATTGGTCGATCCAGTAGGAATCGAACTCGCAGGTATCACAAGTATGTACTCCTTCAAAACATAGGCAACTTCTTTCGTGGTTAAGAAAACTAGCATTTTTTGTTGCCAACGTTTGAAGTGACTGCAGTGGAACTTGAACGGTTTGTTGTAATCAACTGTTGTTCTAGACACGGTAATTTCTTCGGTAGCCATGGTGTTTTTGATTCGTCTTAAAATTGTTGAGTTTGAATTTAGAAAAAGTACCTTTTTAAAGAAAAGTAAACCAAAGTCACCACCGAAGATTCTACCAGGTTGAGTCACGACCAGGTCGCTTTCTTTAAGACGAATCACGACACTACCCGAAATTGTGCAAGGTAGACTATCAACTATGCGCCTCCAGGATAAAGCAGCCCAATTCACATGCTCGATTAAATACTGCATTATAAATAATCGTTCGAGAAATAACACCCTCAAATATTGTTTAATCGTTGAATTAAACCACTCTATATATGATACTAAGATCACTTGAAACCAAAGGGACAGAAAGGAGTAGAAGAAGAGAAGAAAGACTCTTCAAAACAAGTATAAGGAGGGAGAAGAGAAGAAAAGCACAGGAAGCATCAACTGTGTTTTTCGGTGTGAGGAATGCATTGTGAGAGCTCTCTATTTATAGAGAAAGTTCTCTACTAATAAGTGAAAAACTTTGGGAACAAGTAACTCATATATTAGATCTAGTACAAAAATATCTCAATTGAGTACCAAAGTACCAAAATATGTTATATTGAGGACAATAATATATTTTTCAGTACAAAAATATATTATTGACTACTAAAATATATTTTCAGATCATGCTCTAAAATATATTAGATTGTCTACTAAAATATTTCAGATTGTGTTCCAAAATATTCTAGATTGCGTTCCAAAAATATTCTAGTCAAACTTGGGGGACTGAGAAAACACTTTCTAATAATGATTAAATTAATTATTTAATTTAGCATTTCCAAATAATAAAATATATATCAATATATATTTTTCTAGTGCTTGCTTCGTTCACACAATTATGTACCCCCATTAATTAGAGGCACACCCCCACTATATAAACACTACTAATGTGTGTGTTCTATTTGATGTGGGACTTCCACTTTTTTTTAATTCACACAACACTAGTTCTACCCAACATGAGAATTTGTGTTTTGTCTTTTAACTGAATTTCCACACATGTTCCAACAAAAGTCATTTAAACTCTGAGGGCTATCAACCTTAGGAATAAGGGCTATAAATGTAGTATTTATACCTCTTGTCAATTTGCCGTTCCGATGAAAATCCGATATAAATCGCATAATATCACCTTTTAAATATTCCCAAAAATCCTTGATGAAACCAAGATTCACTCCATCCGGACCGAGACTTTTGAAACTATCACAATACCAAATAGCAGCTTTTACTTCACCTTCTGAAAACGGTTTTATCAAACCACTTCCTTCCGCATAAGATAAGTTTTTGAACATTAAATTTTTGACCCCCGGTCTTGAAGCATTTGGTGCCGCAAAATGATCTTTAAAATGAGAAAAAATTGCATTTCGAATGGGCTGAACGCCTTCCACAATATTGTCATTTACCAACAACGAAACAATGCATTCCGCCTCCGTCGACTAGAAAGAACCGTATGTAAATACTTAGAATTAACATCCATATCCTTCAACCAAAGAATTTGTGACTGTTGCCAACAGATGCTGGTACTATCACGTGACAAAGAATTAATACGTAAGTTGTTATATTAATAACATTTATTTGAACGCTAAACTTTTACTCCTCGTCTCTTTTAAACTCTTAACTCAGCCAACTTATCATCCACCCCTATGTAGTATGTTGTGGAGTGCACTCGGTTGACCTTGCATGATTACATCAAAAACACGTCAATGTTTGGATATATGGAATCTTCATATTCCTATCAACTTTATACTCTTATAGCTTTCTATGCCGTTGAAGGCAAGCATTCGAAGCATATAATATGAATAGTCATAGTCATTATCAAGCTATTACAAGTTTCAATTCATATATCCCACTATGGTTCAATAAAAAGACCAATTCTTCTTTCTATTTTCATCTGGAAATGAAGATCAAGGAGAAGTTAATTCGATTCTTTTATTCCTTACGTACCAGAACCATTCTAAGTGGTCCTATTCTTTTCCAAGGAATGTTGCAATCTTATCCCTCAATTTTTTAATGCTTCATCTGCAAGTTTTTTAATTGACAAGATTTATGATAAAACCAAATTGAACCAAAAAAACTCGATCATATAAACTAGATCTATGTAAGAATTTGTTTTTATATCAAATTATATTGAATCTACTCGATCATATTTATGTCCAACTTTATGACACATTTTTCATATACACAACGGTATATAAAATATACTTTTAAAATATTTTTAGTAAAGCTTTTACCAGCACCAACGAAATTATTCATTAAACAAAACTATGAATTATTATTACAAAAAGAAAACCCAATAAAGTGACTGCATTTAAAATGAAAGGTGCAATTAAAAAAATTCCACTTTCTTCTCCCTAGGATCACCTTTTCACTCTCTCTTCTCTCTAACCCAAATCCACGTCTCTTTTCTAATTTTCTAAGTACTTTTTTTTATGAACTACTCTTAAATTAGTCTTAACTTTATTAATATTTTAAATTAGTTATTGTCTTTGTCAAATAGTTTTCACTTACTCCCTATTTTATGATGTTGTCACAAAACAAATACCATAAGACTTAATCGAGAAACGTTTGACAAATACAAAAATTATTTTGAGAGTTACGTTTACTTTTAAATTCCTAATCTTCCTTCCGTAAAATATCATAAAAAGGCAGTGACACGTGATCCAATTAAGAACATGCATGGTGTTATACATTTTCTACGTAACAATAGGAATTTAAGATAAATGTAACTCTCAAAATAATTTTTGTATTTGTCAAACGTTTTTCGGTTAAATCCTTGGTTAGTATTCGTTATGTGACAACAACATAAAATAACAACCATGCATTGAACGGAGTATTTTCCCCTTAATTTTTTTTTGAACGAGTAAAAATGGAATATATATTAACACTGAATCTCTTCTTATGCACAAGATGTGCAAAAAGAAGACGACTAAAGATACACAAGTGCTCAACCGTACAAAGGAAAAAATTAACCCGTGCCTAAACAAGCAAGAGGGCACGCAAACCAATCATGGGTACCTAATACATACACTGCGTTAGCAGCCTCCATCCACCAATATGAATTAATTTTTACTTTTTCGAGTAGTTGATTCATCGAATTCACTTCATTGTTGAACAACTTGTTATTGCGTTCAGTCCACATAATCCACACACACAAGAGCCAAAGAAGTTGCATAAAGGAGTGTCTATTGATCAAACCACCAGCCAAATAAGTGAACTGGTGAAAATGAGCTGCGACTTCAGACAGATCAGCCCCAAACACCCCTATCCAATCACGAACTCGCCATAATTCACAAAAAACACGGCAAGAAACAAATAAGTGTTGAGTCGTTTCCACCTCGCCACACCCGGCCATGCACATCTGCGCCTCCTGGGCAAGAATCCCACAAGTCACCAGATTTGCTTTTGTGGGCAGCCGGTTACGGAGAAGCCTCCAAGCTAAGATAGACACCTTTACTGGTACCTTTTTGTGCCAAATTAAATCAGAAACCGTATCCACAACCTGACTGACGTCAGGAGTAAGCAAATGATAAACACTGCGAACAGAGTAACCACTGTTTGTGTCAAGGCGCCAACACCAACGGTCATTAGTCGATTCCTGCAAAACAACGTTAGATAACAATATCCTACACTCCTCGACCATCTCCTCCTCCCAATCCCAATCCTCCTTCTCTATCACCACGCGTTACCTCCCTCACCCACACCTAACTCAAACATCTCCTTAACCGTGCAATTTTTTGAGACACTTAAATCATACAAGCGTCTGAATCGCACCGCCACCGGCCCACCTTCCAACCACGGATCAGTCCAAAACAAAGTATCCCTCCCATCTCCCACCTTCTTAAAAATATTATCTTTGAACGACCCACCTCCCACATCCCTACCTCCATCACGTACGCGCCCTACCTTCTTCCACCAATAGGAAGCACGCATCCCACCCTCCCTCAACACGCCATCCTCCAAACCGTACCGAGCCATCAACACCCTATACCACAACCCACCTCTATCAATTAGCATCCTCCAACACCATTTTCCTAAAAGGGCTATATTAAACTCTCGCATCTTTCTCAGCCCCAAACCTCCCTCCTCCTTACGGACACAAACAATGTTCCACCCAATCCACGAAATTTTCCTATGTTCCTCACTGCCCTCGCAAAAAAAAATTATTAAATAAAGTTTCAATGGAGGAGATTATACTTGCGGATGCTTTGAAGAAGGTAAGAGCACATACATGTAGAGAAGACAGGACAAACCTAATGTGGATCAGACGACCACCAAAAGAAAGGAATCTACTCTTCCAACCTGACAGTCTACTTGCAATGCGCGACACAACATGATCCCAAAAAGACAACCCCTTTTACAAATATTAATTCCATTTTGCTTGTACATAGCCCCTTTTATTTAAAAAAATAATCAAAAATCTTAGCGCTTTGTTTGGCTGAAAAAGACATGTGTTGAGTAATTAGTTTTTGACAGCAAATAAAGAATTGTTTTAGAAATTGAAGCTTTCTCATTTTCACTGTTCGAATCCTCCACCACGTTGTGTCAGCAATAGAGTATAAATGCACCATGAAATAATTTGCACATGAGTGTGTGTCTGTAGTTTCCGTTATTTTTTCATAACTAAATTATTTTTTGTCGCTAGAAACTAAAGAAAGAACAACAACAACTTTAAAAAAAAACATTAAAATTTATTGAGAAGTCCTAACATCTTACTCTTTCTTTAATTAATTAATTAATTAATTAAAATTAACATGAATCATACAAAATCATGTGGATTCAATATAAAATTGGTGGTACTTTTGTGAATTCTTTGTTTTACTCCAGAAATTGAAATGAGGTTATGACTCTTTTGAATTCTAACCAATCAAAAACATTGCTTTGAAAAATAAATGTAAAAGAATTATAACCAAACAAGAAAAAACGTATTGAAAAATCAATATTAAAAAGTGTCTTGTTATAATAGCTCTATTCAAATTTATTTATCTTGTTAAAAAAAGCTTTCCAAAAAAAGTTAGAACAACAAGTCAAGAGAAAACAACAAGAGATTTCACTTTTTGAAAGAAAGACCAACAAGGGCAATTTTCATTTTCCACTCTGCTCTTACCAATTTTCACAACATAATATTATTAGAAGATTCTATTTCTCTGATCGACATAAGGCAGAGGTAAACATATATAGATAGCAACAACCATTGCATTTGCAATATTAGAAATATCACACACACTACAAGTGATGGTGACATAGTGAGTGTTGTTCATTTTCTTCCATTTCCCAATCTGGTCCCTCCCACCTTCTTCTCTTCTCCACCATCACCATTACAAAAGAAGCCAAATAAACTAAGCACACTACAAAACCCACACTATTCACATTTCACACACACACACCACAACACTAACACATCATTTTCAAAGTTCAACTAGCATCAAGTCACACTCTCTCTTTGTGATGAAATCAAAGGCACACAATGGAAACTGTCACGCGATCGAGAATGGTTGATGTGTTGCGTTCACGGAGGAGATTACGACAGACTAAGGCATTGTCGGCAGGGATTGTAACATGGTGGACTCCGACACTACTTCCTGCTTCTGTGGTTAATCTCTCCGGTCTTCTGATGAGTGTGGAAACGTTTCCTTGAATTAAAGTCAAAGATAAAGTGCATCGACATTATAACATTCTATTGGTTGAAGCTTATTTTTAAACTTGTTCAAAATCTCACGTTAAACATTCTATTAGTTGATATTTTTTTCGAAGAAGTTAAAATGGAATATATTACTGAAAGTTTAAAGAATTCAGCATAAGGAGTGCCAAAATCCTAGTTAAAAAAGTATCAATTACAACCAAAAACAAATGGGGAATAAAAAAACATGACCATAAAAGAAAGCTACCCTATTACATATTAATTCCCAAGCAAGATAAATGATTTAACCACCAAGAATGATAGGAAAAAACAAAACTAGGACGATTCACTTTCAGCCACCAGTAAGATTGAAACTTAACTTTATCTAACAATTGATTAATCGAAGCTTCTTTTTGGTGAAAGACACGAGCATTCCTTTCAAGCCAAATCATCCACACACAAGATAACCATATAAGATTAAAAGATGAGCGATTTTTTTGGAGAAGCCGCCTAAGGTGCCAGATTGATATAAATGGTCTGGCATATGTTCAAAAAACACTATGTGGTAACTAAGCCAGTGAGAAATACCGTACCAAAGTTTACCATAAAAATCACAAAAGAGGAATAAGTGTTTTGCGTCCTCCATCATACCGCATCCACCCACGCATAAGTTAGCATTTGGTAGTAAAATGTGTTTTTTAATTAGATTGTCCTTTGTTGGTAATATATCATGCAACAGGCGCCAAGCAAAGAGACTGATTTTCCGGGGCACTCCCTTCTTCCAAATTTATGTCGTGTTAACATCTACCGAGTTGTTGATGGTTGATGTCAACAAATAGTTATAAGCACTTGTGACATTATTAATTGATATTGTTGATAGTTTCTTATTCCAATATTAAAAACCAACCACATCAATAATATAACATAATCAATGGTTGGATTAATAAATCTTTATTTTTATAATAAGCTGTTAAGTGGAGCAGATTCCTCTTATATGTGCAATACCCTCTATCTCTAACTTTTTTTTAATGGCAAATATATATATATATATATATATATATATATATATATATATATATATATATATATATAAATATAAAAAAGTTGTACATAATACACCAAAAGAGCCGTCAAAAGACGCTCAAAAGCCCCACGGAGCCACCACTAGCTCAACAAAAGAGCCAGCCGGCGGCACCCACGGGAAGCACCAACAAAACACCCAAATAACAACAAGGACATCTCAACAGGAAACCAACAAACAAAACACGAAACCACCAAAAAGATGCCAAAACTCCCACTGCCAAAGACGGGAGCCAAGAAAGAACCCAGAAGATCGCCCAGGAAGGGGAGGATAAGAGAACCCCCCAACAACCCCCCATACGAACCCAGGAGCACCTCCACCACAAACCCTACCGAAGCCAGTAAAGGACGGGTTGCACCTCCCACTCATAGTAAGTGCAGGAACTAGCAGGACACTTGGCCAAGAACCACTTCCAAGCTAAGAATTTTGCTCCATCCACCACAGGCTTCTCGCAATGGGTGCCACCAGCAAAAATAAGGTCGTTCTGGTACGTCCAGATGGTTCAAATAACAGCATGCCAAACCAAAACTAGCCCTAACCTAGCTCTCTTCCCCCCACCTAAGCCTGTAAAGGCCTGAAACTGATGACAAGACCGAGGGGGGGAACAAACTCCCAGCCCAACCACCTAGAAACCTGATACCACACCGGAAAGACGGAGGGGCACGAAAGAAACAGATGCACCGAAGACTCAGACGGCACGCCACACAAGACACAACCCAACCCATCGTTCGTGAGAGGAACACCACACCTCACAAGGTTAAACCTAGTAGGGCTCTTGTCTAGAAGAAGCTGCCAGGAAAACACCATGACTTTAGATGGGGCCCACGACTTCCACACCCTGGCGACCGCTCTCAGAGTATCCCCCTGAGGCGCACCCGAAGCCGGCAACCCGTTAATGAGCAGCGAATAGGCTGACTTAACCGAATACCGACCATCAGGACTATGACTCCAAGACCACTCATCCTCCGAACCCAACCTAGAGTGTCTAGACGCCACCACAAGCAACTCATTGAGGAGTAATTATAAATTCGTTTTTAAAAAAGCTCTCTCATCGCCTTAAAAAAA
>Ga0228710_1002299_pt1 | contig 29995 bp, 19 predicted proteins | sample MedpolnodulmetaG_FD_177995 | JGI IMG/M metagenome (GOLD analysis project Ga0228710, IMG submission 177995) | Root nodule microbial communities from Medicago polymorpha collected in Santa Monica, California, United States - pink nodules | ecosystem: Host-associated > Plants > Roots > Nodule...
AATACCAATGTTGTATGTTGTTTAATCTTTGTTGTATCAGCCTTATGTAGTTGCTTCTTTCTTTCTTTATTACATTGTTTCTCATATGGATGTTGTGTATCCTACTAAGTCCCGGTTTTGCTAATCATTTTTGCTATTCTTAAATACTATTTTCGAAATCCTTTTTAATGTGCTATTTTTTAATACTACAAGTTTTATTGATTACTACACTAATCGTATGTATGATTACTTGAAACACTAATCATACGTATGATTACTTGAAGTTAGTTGTAAATTTAACCCATTTGGATCAGACCTATATTCGAAGAGAGTTTGCAATAATCTCATCAAAATTGCATTAATCAATCATTACTTGAGAAATAATAGTGATGTTTTCAAATACGTTACAAATTTGGTACGATTCATACGTCGTTGAAGGACATATTAAGGTACATTTTATCGCTATATTGTATATCTAATAAGGATTTGTCTAACATGTGCAACATTGCACATGTTTAAACAATTAAAAGTAAAAAAAAATTGAAAAATATATTTTTAATTGAAAAATTATATATTTAATATAAAATGTACATTTCAATATAAACATATTATTTTGTTTAAAAAAATACAAATTTATTATTTTAAACGTCTTAATATGTGCAAATTTGCACATGATGGAAACAATCATCTAATAATCAGATTTGTATTTTTCGATAGACACATACATGACACATGTCAAATATAACTTATTGATCATTATAACAGTCAATAAGACCCGTGCGTCGAAAGTTTAGTTAAGTTAATAAAGAGTATTTCTATTCTATCACAAATGCATCTTTAGTACTATCGTTTATGCAAATTTCCATTTAACCCTAAATTAAAGATAGCACGTGATCCATGCATTTTTGTCCCTATCTTTTTTATTTATATACGCAAAACCCCAGAAAAGATATGAATCCTAAATGTACGTTTTTGTCCCTTTGTCGTTGTAGTGTGATTCTTTGTTCTTTCTTGGACAAGGATGCTATTGGAGTTTTATTAAATCATATTAAATCTAGTTCACAATTATTGAATATGATTCATTTTAATGTCTTTCTACGTCTTAGTAAAACACACAAAAGAAACCATAAAAGGGACCAAATTTTTTTCTTTGGGTGTTAACCCTCCGATTCGCAGTAGAAAACTGCTCTAATAATTCGGAGCTCAGTCGTGAGGTAAAGATAGTCTGACCAACAATTGTTTCATCAGAAATCAAACTCAGGTTCACCCGAAATTTGAACCACTCATTTACCACTTGAGTTCAATTACTTAGTTAAGGGACCAATTTTCTGATCGGGGTGAGAACATACATGCAATTTATAATTTAAACCACAAAATTAAGAGAAAGTTATCTCTTATGTAACATAATTAATTTTATTCAAGAACATAGAAGTTAGCTAGCTTGAAAGGGATTACATGATAGGAATATTTCCATATAGAACAAAAGATCAATGATCCATTAGGCAAATAGCTAGCTAATTATTCTTCAAGCATAGAAAGTGGTTAATTAGGCAATGTAGTAGAGGGGATCAGGGAGCTTGAAAGTCCTATCACCAGTGTTGGTTCCAAGAATATCACTCCATTGGTCTCCACTGTTTCCAATAATTCTCCATCCTTCTTCTTCCAACTTCTTTCTCTCAGATGATTTGTATTGAACTGCTGTTTTACCATGATATAATTCTGTATCCCTGCAACCATATATTTGAAATTAGTATTTTTTACTATGTGCCAACAAAACGTACGTGTTAATAATTGACATATGTCCCTCAATCACCTACTATGTCCTTTTCAAGTGGTATATGTCGTCACCAATAATTCCCATAAAAAATATCACCAATAATTCACCTAGTTTATTTATTTTTACTGAAATAATTCACCTAGTTTATGGTTTATCGTATTAATTTATTTTGATTATTATTATATTTAATGTCAAATTATCATGACATTAATTATTTTTCTTTTTTAACTAGATCATGACATTGAATATATTGTAAATATAGAAATCATGATATGAATTATAATAAGTTTATTTTTATGGGTCATCATGTTAACTAGTGTCCTGGGATAGGGGGAAAAAATATATACTAAAAACAATATTTTCTACATTTTTTCATACTTGATTACACAAATTCGTCTTCAATACATTTTTTTTAATTTCTTAACTAGTGCTCCGAGGACATTAATTAGCATTTTTCATTATTTATTGGACATGTGAAATCATACACTAATACACGGCAGATGACTCATAATTCCAATTGCAAAGTCCTTGAATTATTATTAATATTATTATTGTTTTAATAAATCAAAAGTAACAAATAAATTACTACTATATATGAATGACTCTCTAGTAAACTCTCTTATGTTGATTCAATTTTTTAAATTAAGGATAAATTCACAAGGATCTTTATGAACAATTAATGTTAGAAAACTTACTTCAAAATTAGCTTTTCATATGTGTGGTAGCCAGCTTCTTTCAAGTTCTTAGCTGTAATGTCCTTCTGTTTGAGTGGTCTTCCTGTTAAGAATACAATCTTGACACCAAGATTTACCAGTTTGTTGTACAATTTTTGTGTCTCTGGTAGTGCTGGTGCTGCTCCTTCATCAACCCATGCATTAAACAATGTTTCGTTGTATGGGTTCACCCTATCAATTCATTAATTAATTGGTCAAAGGAAAAATAAATAAATATTGTTACAAAATATATTAATTAACAATGTTAAACAAGAAAGAATTATGTACGTGCAAATTACATAACACTAACATGGATGCACCCTAACATTTCTGGTCCTTAAAAGTTTATAAAACACATATTTTGTCTCAAATGACATGAAATATACTACAATTGTTTCAAATTTCTTTGTAAAATTAATTTTATAGTCACAATAATACCACTTTTTTTAAGTCCCTCATTAATCACTTTTTTTTAGGCCAAACTGAAGTTCAATATACCAAAATTAACTAGTTGAATATGTGGTATAATGGTAAGTTAGAGTATGAAAAAAAGAAGATTAGCATACCCAAATCCATGTGTAGCATAATATGGAAGGTTAGAGAGTGTAGTTTCATCAATGTCAAAGACCCAAATGTCTCTACCATCTTTCTTAAGATTGAGAGTTCTAGCATAGAAAAAACCTTCACGGTTAACAAATTTAGAGTCAGCTCTATATTGGTCACCAAGCATGTAGTTTCCAACATATTCTTCACATTCTTGAGGAACAGTTTTCCAGTTAATGATGTTACGTGCTTCAACAGCAACTCTCCAACTAGCACATGACACTTCTGGAATGTATTTTCCACCTGGACCAGTTTTCATTCGGAGAGGGAAAATGTTGAAGGTTGATTCATGTTCATGGCTTTGAACATTACCATGACATGTTGCTAAGAGTGTAACAACAAAGAAAAGGAGGATCTTCATTCTTATGTGTATGTTTCTTGCAACTTAATTTGCTTATTGTTGTTGAGGGTTTGGTTCTTTATATAGACACTATCTCTAATGTTTTGGGACCATAAGGTTGTGAAAATAATAATTGGAAAATGAAAATGATTAACTTTTTCTTTTTTTTACAAAAAGATATACGTGGTCCTACAAAATTCTTGGAAAATATATTTTATTGAAAACGAAAAATTAAACTCGTTTTAAATGAATGAGAGAAAAAATTATTATTACAATCTTTCACCATTCATCTAGAGAGAAAAAACATATAAAGAATTTAAATGAAGTGAGGTTGAATAGTTATATATAGATCACATTTTCCTCTCTCATGAGTAAATTACACACACAATCTATTCATGGGTTTCAATATTTTAAAACTCCTGGTGGTATGGATTATGGATGATATTATGTCAATATTGTTAATATTATCTGATGCCCATATAACAATTTAGAATATATTATTCGTGAATAATATTTGTTTTCAATATTATCTGATGCCCATATTTGTGGATAATATAAAACTCCTCGTAGTATATATATGCATGGAAAATATGCCGGTTTATAACAATTTTTGTGGGTAATATTATCTGATGCCCATATCTAATGCATGGATAGGATTATGGATTTCCTCCGTCCCAAATTATACGTTACTTTGAAGAAAAAAAACTTAAATTATATATCGATCTGTAATATCAATGAAACATGAATATTACTTTTTCTATTATGGTTTGTTTAACATGTGCAATATTGCACATTTTAGAGCAACTGAAATGAGAAACATTTTATTGAAAAACAACAATTATTTATGAAAAAATGTCATATTTAATATTAGACTAAATTACACCGTAGCTCTTTTAAGTTTAAAGTTTGAAACAAATTAATCTTTTAAATTATTTTGATCACACATAAATCCTTTAAGTTTGAGGTTTGTAACAGATTGATCCTTTAAGTTATTTTGGTCACGCATAAGTCTTTTAAGCTTGTAAACATTTTCGATTTAGTCTTTTTGTCACATCATCGTTTTTGGAATATTTGGTTAACAGAAGGACTAAATTGAAAACATTTACAAACTTAAAGGACTAATGTGTGACCAAAATAACTTAAATGACCAATCAATTACAAAATTCAAACTTAAAGGACTTATGTGTGACCAAAATAACTTAAATGATCAACCTATTACAAACCTTAAACTTAAAGGACTCCTGGTGTAATTTAGCCTTAATATTAATATACAAGTTCCAATGCAAACTTACTTTTTTAAACTTCTTAGCATGGACCAATTTGCACATGTTAGAAAAATCATTCTTAACATCCTTAACTATTTACTCCCTTTGGTCCTATATATGAAAATTTTCAAAAAAAGTTTTGGTCATATTTATAAGAAAATGTCACAAATTTTAGGATGTAGTTATTGTTTAAAAGGCTTTTTTACCCCTTAATTAATGTTTGTCTTTTTAATATTAGTGAGTATGTTCAATGCTTCACAATTTTTTATAAGGGTATATTTGTAAAAATATTCAAAAAGTTGCTCTAATTAATAATTACATTGGTTTTTCTTCTTATAATAAGGACCGAATAAAGTATTATTCTCTATTCTTTCAATTCTTTAGTTTATCTTTTAGATACCGTTTAATAAGGATAATTTTGTAAAACAATATATCTTTTCCATACAAAATTAATTATACTAAATTTCATAAGGTGCATCTTTCAATCTTTTGTTTTTTGTTTTTTGAACAGGGTAATAACATCTTTCGACTGTTATTTTCTTTTTGATCAAATAGTTAAGTGCTTAAAAAGATTTTCACTTATAAAAATATTATTTCTTGTATTTTCTCTTATGTTTTGACAACCTTGAATTTTCTATAATGTTTTTTCTAAAAAAAAAACATACACAGCAATTTTCTATAAGTTTTCTTCACTATATTATATTCAAAATATTTTATTACCAGACGTCAAAAAAAATAAAATTAAGGTACTACAATGTTTAAAATCATGTCACATGATTTTTTTATTAAATGATAACTCATTTAAGCATTGTTCTAGACAATACTTTTTATTTTTATTTTTTTTAGTATTGTTCAAGAACAACTTTAACAATTTTGCCTCAAAACGAAAGAAAACAATTGTAACAAAAATGTTAATTTTTTCGAAAGTACAATAAGAATTCTTTTGAAGCGAGTTCCATGCGTTGCCCGCTTTTGAATGCTAAGATGTGAGGAGGGGCAAGGGTCACTTTTTGCCCACATGTCCATCTGTCTATGCATATAAACACCTTTTAATGGAAAAATAGATAGATGAAAAAGGTACAATTTTCAAAATATTTTATGACTTAAATGATCAATTCATTGCTAAAAAAAAGTTTAACTTATGACAAACATATGATTTATAATACTGCAAGATGTATTTGGTCTATACGAAAACAAAATAAGTTATAATGTGTTGAGTACATGGTCGATGAATTGCTATGGAGTCAGAAAAAATGTTCGGATAGATCACCAAAATAAACCATACACAAAATTTATGTTTTAATAAGCATTAAACATAATGTTAGACCATAATTAAATTACATACCTTTGTAATTGAAAATAATTATTTGCGCATTTTGAATGACTTGAAAGTGTAGTAAAACATATTGAGATGGTGAAAATAGTGCACCGTATGGTGATTTTATTTAAAAGTCAAAGATATTTTTAGTAACTTTTTCTATACAAAATTTAAATATTTATAGTGAGGTGGGCTGTGGCTCACCCGAGCCTTAAAGGGGCTCGGCCACTCTTGTTGATGATGATATAAGGGCACAAGTGCGAAGAAAATTTGTTGTGGTAATTTTTGGTTCAAAAATGTTTTTTTTTTGTATTGTTTCTTCAAATTAAAAAAATTTAGCAAAAATTCACCACCATTGTATTAAAAAATTACCATTTTCTAGGTCAAAATTTAGATTATGATAAAAATTGCAACAATTTGTGAAACTGTAGAATCAAAATCCCTTGTTTTAAAATGATGGAATTAGAATCATATTTCATACCAAATAAAATAGAAGAATCAATAGTATATTTGAGCTAAAATATTTCTTTCTTTCCTATGTCTTTTATTTTTGGGTAGAAACACTACCATGTCTTTTTCATGCATGGGAAACGTGGTCATTATTTTACTCAATAATGCAGTACGAGAGATATAACTGTACCCATATTGTCCAGAAAAAATATATCATAATTATCATTCTATACTACCCACCCACTGCTTTAAAAGACAAACCACTTTTTTGTTTTTTTATCAAAAAAATTATGAAACTCTAATATTTAGAAATAGACAAAATTATATTTGTGGTCTTTTTAATTGATCCTTTAATTTTTATTTTCTTTTTAAGTAGGTTGTTTAAATGTCGAAAGGTGAACGTCGTAGATCTTTTTTTTTTTCTCAAGGTCGTGGTCTTTTATTTTAACTTCCATCAAACTATGTTAAAAAATGTTAGATATTCATATGGGAAGGAAATATCAGTAAATAAATTTTAATAACTAAATAAAAAATTAGTGTCTTTAAAAAATAAATTATTAAAGTTATTTCATATGAATGATTATTAAAGTACCCTACCCAACTAGTGTAGCAACTAACAACAAATAAAAGGAGTAATATCTTCATTCATATGAATGATTCTAGCTACCTGAAATATTTTCAACTTAATTGTATATTGTTGTGGAGGGTTTTGTTTTTTAAGTAGAAAATGTCTTTAGTTTTTTTTTACTCAATAATATCTTTAGTTTGGGTCCAACAAATTGTGAAATGTGGATATATTAGGACAGTGAGGAAAAAGTTGATGTACGATTTATTTATTATATTGTCCCTGAAATCTTTAATGCATATATATGTGGTCCTACAAAATAAATTCCTTGATATTTTAATTAAAAGTAAAAATCGGCTCAATTAACACGAGGGATTCAATATTTCAAGACTTCCAAAGATAAATTAAACTTTTTTTGTGGTCAATATTTATATGGAGCCCATGTCCCAAAAAAAATAAATTCTATAGAACCCATGTGTTATGCATGGGTGATAATTATACAACGACAACTTTTTATCTCATCCTATGAGCTTTTCGTGCGCCTTATGTAGTTTGAATTATAAAATTCGAACGAATAAACACTCCATAGAAACCTTCAAAAATACATTGAAACATTTCAGATTTTAAAATCTGAATAAGGCGCACGAAAAACACATATGATGAAAAAAGTAACAGTCTTATGCAACATGTTGGTTCAAGTATTCAATGTACCAAAAGATTATTAGAAAATAATACCATTAAGACTAAACAAAATTTGGTTCGATAGTTGACTACTAAAATTAATTTGTTTCTGCTGCACTCACTGATCTTAAACGTAAGGAAAAAAGTCAATTATTTTGCTGTCAAGTGATGAATTTGGAATTTAATACACATAATTGGAAAAAAAAGGTAAATTTCTTGAATATAGTATAGTCAATTATATTGCAAAAAGGAAATAGCTAACAATATTTCTAAATCAATTACTGATGATTATTTGATTAATTCAAACATTTAAATGAACAAAACAAAATTATTCAAACAAGTGCAATTGTTGAATAGCATTATGTACTTTTACACTCGCACACAATCGTTCAACGACATCAGAAATTTTCAAAAATTGAATCCCGAGTATTACACGGGCTACTGATTAGTAAAAGAGAGATCATCAAAAACAGATTAGTTAATCGCTTATGCGCGCTCTGTTAAGCAAAGAAATGAGAGAAAATTCACTCAAACAAACAAAAATTGGCGTATTCATAAGACAACCATGGAACCTCAATAATGGTTCCTCTTATCCGCACAAAAATTCTCTGGATTTATTTTCAGCATTAGTATGCATGTATGTGATCCAGAAAACACTGTCATATTGTTCATTTATCATGAAACATGCGGCTCACATTTTCATAACTCGGCACATTTATAACTGTCACAAGAAAAATGATCTCACATTAATCATCAGTTACGATTAGGTATTAGTAAAAGTAATCAAATACTTATGAAAGGGTAAAACAAAAATCAATTACCATCTCCATATGATGCCATAGTCAAAGGTGAAGAAATAATCCTCTGAGATATTTTAGTGATATCATCCAAAGTGATTTCATCTACAGCCTTCAGGAACTCTTCCACAGGCTTCCTGAAAATGGATCACCAATTCTTACATCAACAAATAATTACATTTCCATTCAAGACTTCAAAGGAATAATTTTTGAAACAACTAATCACTTTTGAGCTGTGAACAGATGGTTTTACCTTTCTCCATAAGTCAAAATCTGCCTTCCTATATCTTCTGAGGCAATCATCTGATAAATATGATTATTAGTAGTTTATAAGAACCATAATGAAACAAGTTAAATAAGACTACATGGTAATATTTTTATGAGTTGAAGGTGAGAGCTTACTCTAGATTCCAGATTCATAAGAACTGCAGTTTTTGTGGATTTCTTGGCACGGTCAAGCTGTACTTGCGGAACTGTAAATGAAAGTGTTAGTTTAATTTAATTTGGCTGAAATCAAAATTAATATACTACGGAAACAAAAGAAGGGAGCAAAATAAAACCTTTTTTAGGCGTTGCAATTGCTATAAGTTCTTTGGCTGCTAATTCTACAGCTTTTGGTACAAAATCAGGGCTCTACATCCACAAATTAGAAAACATGTCAACCGTATTATCCATGTAAATGAGAAAGCCCAGAAACTGCAAAGAAGTTTCCTTACAGTGCTTGCATAAATGCCGAATAGTCCTGTATTGTTGAAGATACTGTTGAATGCAGAAAAGGATTGAATCTGCTGATATTCATTCAACACGCGAAGAACTGGATTCAATTGTTCATTCAAAACAAGTCAAAGTATTAGAGAAGATACATTGAAGACTTTTATAAGAGAAAATAAAGCATCATAATAGGGGAAGCGATCCCAACTCAATTGGCACTACTATTAACAACAATCATTTGCCAGCACATTACATATGTGTGTGTGTGTGTGTGAGAGAAAAAAGGAAATACAAACATAAAACACAATATCAAGGATCATGAACCAAACTAAACTGTACAAAGAGGACAAAGGCAAAACTTACATAGCCTTGAGTGCATCCCTTTACCGGGGCCCCCAGCTGAGAATGAACCACCTCCTCCCATAAGCATCTACATGACTCAAAATTATTACTTGCATTCAGCTATTACTTGAAATCAGAAAATCAGACACAAGATGAATACCTGTAGAACAGTCAAAACTATAGCATCTTTCTCCTTTTGCCAGCCACCAGGAACTTCAAAAGCAATAGCAACATGTGTAGCCTGCCTTGCAATATATTTTAGCATGTAAATAACAGCATTATTTTGTAACGGGATAAATTAAAAAAGAATGAGATACAAGATAATATAAAAATTGAAACACACCCCTTCTTCACCGTGGCGACGGAAATCACCTCCAACATAGGTAGATTTTGGTTCTTCGGAACGGGTAACACTTGGTAGGTCAGCGAGAAGTGGCTCAGCAACAGATAGAAGCTCTTCATGATCTACACCTGATGCAGCAAGTACCATTCTAGGAGCTGTGTAATTTTCCTGATTTTTCACACCTAGAAAAATTAGATTCTCAAATAGATTGTGAGAAAAAAGCACAAAGAAGAAATGTAAGTTTGACATTAAATGATACCAGTGATATTCATGCAGTATCAGAAAGGATAACAGATCTTACAGCAACAAATTCCTCTAAACTGGGGCCATCTAGTCTGTTCAGTGCTTCTTCAGGAGCCAAAAGAGGATAAGCCAATGCACCAGAATATCCAGCAGAGTGAATTGCTTCCAAAAGCAAACCCTGTGGATTGTTTTTGAGTTCTCCTAGCTCTGCTTTCACCTTTCGAAGCTGCAAATACAGATGGTTCAACAGGTTCAGAAGGAATGTCATAACAGCTATCAACAAAAAATACTATCCTTTCAAATGGGATAGTATGCTTTTATCACAAGCTCAATATCACGAGGTTTAAACTTCACATGAACTTGGGCTATAGAACCACAACAGGTAGTCTTTGCAGTTCAGTTAGCAGTTTCCCTGAGGTTCATCATATCAATTGTTATCAATGTTTTCCAATGGAGTGAGTATCGGGGTTGCTGAGCTAGGGCCTAGTTGGTATGTTAGTAATTGATTAATAGGGGAGTTGAGACCAAAGATTGGCAGTACATGATTTGATATTTGGTTTATATGGCCTTGAGCTCTTACACCAGAATGGCTAGCTTTTCTGTTATTGTGGTGCCTAGGTTTGTACCAGCTTCTCAGTACACGAAAGAGAAACTTTAAATAGACATAATGCTCAAAGCGTAAAGTCACCAAGATGTAACTTAGCATGAGTTGGTGCCGTGCTGGAACTTAGAAGTTAACAAGATGTAACTAAAGAAAATAAGGAATAGCTTTGTCTCCCATTCATTTCCTATATAAAAAAAACTTGATGGAGCCTATATTATTATTTGCTGCAGAAAATGATACATGAGCTTTAGAACATAAAAGTTAAATACCGGACCACAAGAAAAGAGAAAAACATTATAAATACCTCTTCATTGACCTCCCAGTCCAAGAAGGCCGGGTTCCTTACACAGTCAACCAGTAATTCAATCATTTGTGGAACATAGGTCTTTAAAGCATCAAATGTGTAACCCATTTGTTCTCGAGAGGCCGAGGCTCCTATATTACCACCAATTGCTTCTATTTCCCTTACAATACGAAAGTGACTACGGTTAACTGTGCTCTTGAAAGCCATTCTCTCTAGCAAGTGTGAAGCCCCGCTTGTCACTGGCGTCTCATAGATAGAACCACAATCAAGATATAACCCAATTGAGGCTGCTGGGTTCTAATAAAAAATCAGAATAAAAGACAAATCAATAATATGCTACCCAAACAAATCAAAACCTCATTCAATCTTAACAGTAGCATTTGTGACTGAACATATATCAACACAAAGAATACTAGAAGAGTTTTTCTAATTACACCCAGTGTAATCCTGGTTACACCCCAGAATGACAAAATTACCCTTGTATAAAATTTAATTTTCAAAAAGCATCTTCCTTCTTTCTTGGTTACACCCCACAACCCATCTCCGGTCTTTCCTTCTTCAAGCAGATTTATCCCTTCTATGCAAGATTTCAAAGAAAATTCGAAGCAAATAAGGTTAGCAAGTTGTGTTTTTCTTGTCATGGGTTCCCTAATTCTTCGATCGATCGATTGTGTTTTTCTTGTTTATGGATTCTACTGTAATTTAATCTTAAACTCAGTTTAAGTAGGTCATGTAAACTTAGTTTAAGTGTACATCTAAAAGTTCAACCTTGTTAAATGATTCTACGTAATCTCAGTTGAAGTATGTACATGTAAACTTAGTTTAAGTAGGTCATGTAAACTCAGTTTAAGTAGGTTATGTAAACTAAGTTTACATGAACCTACTTAAACTGAATTTAAGTTAACCTCAACAAGTAAATTGAAACCGTCGTTCAGTGCAGTTGAACAAGAAGAAAAAAAAAATTGAAACTAGCATTATTAAAAAAGAAGAAATTCACTTATTTTTATGCAATCGACTATAGATGAAAAATGTTTTGATTCACTCTTTATTAAAATCAAGGTTTTATGAGAATTTATATAAAAGGGCAATTTTGGTATTATCAAAAACTTTTAAGAAAATTTGGGTGTAACCAGAAATATATGGGGTGTGAATAGAAAAATTCATACTAGAAACACACATACCGACGAAGTCTCTGATGCTATTTTAAGTCCATTGGAAAGAGTTGTGATCTTGGTCTTGCTTGGTTCAATATAATCTGGTAGGGGATCAGGAAGAACAACAGAACTAAGTGGTGTATCAAGAGAAGGAAGTGAACTAGAGCGCTCCCCGGTAAGCCAGCTAAACAAACCACCAGAGGAAACCTTTGCAGCAATAGCACTTGAAGTTGCAAATCTAGTTGCTCCCAAGTTGCCAACAACACGGCCCTAAATAAGACACATTCATTCATTACACAACATGATACAAACATCCCATGAAACATTGACACAAACATGGAAGTAAAAAATATTTGAACGTAACCACATTAGTTAGTTTCGGACATTGACACAAACATGGAAGTAACATTGACACATGACGTGCTTTTTTTCAATCTGAAGTATCGGTACAACATATCAAGCCGTAGCATTCACCACACCATGAATCAAACATTGCACAACATCATAAAAACAGCCTATGAAGCATTGACACATAAACTGGATACGACACTGATAATAATTTGGTTAAGTGTATGTTTGGTTCTTCGGTGACAAGAATTGATTTTGAGTGAATTGATTCTGTAAAATTGATTCTGACTAAAACTGAGTTAAATGTAGATTTGTGTTTGGATACATTCATGTAAAAGCGAGTTGAAGTATACATTTGTGTGTAAAAATCAACTCTAGCTACAAATCCTAGATTCAAGCAGAATAAATTCCGGATGCAAAATCAATTCTACCCGAAAGCAACCAAAATGTCGGAATTAATTCTACACCTCCTGAATCAATTTTAGCCCTCTCTATAAGTGAAACTAAACAGACATTTAAGTGAAATATTTGAGTGTAACCACATGTATCAATGTCTGGCGGACACCAAAACTCACCTTTAATCTAAAGTAGCAGCATTCACCACAGCATGAGTAAAACAAAAGCTAAAATGAATAAATAGAAAAATAATCCATAACATGAACAAAAATAATCAATAAAATTTCAAAGTCCTAACCCACACACCAAACTATTTCCCAGAAAATCACTAAAAAAACATTTATTTTTCCTAGCAAACACAAATTTTGTTATCTGGGTCTGTTCCAAAAAAATAATAAGAATAAAATTTATGGTCCTAAACATGATTAATAATAATAACAGCTCCAATACAATATCCCAAGTCATAACTACCCATCAAACTATTTCCCCATAAAACCAATAAAAGTACAATTTTTTCACAGAAGAATAAAATTTTGTTATCTGGGTCAATTTAAAAAAAAAATAAAAAACTTCACTGATCTTAAACACGAATAAAAAGGGTTGGGATTTGAAAAAGGACCTTGAGATGGCGTTTGAGTGAAGAAGCTGTAGCTCTATACATGACGAGTGAAGAAGAAGACGAAAATGAAACCCTAAATCAGAATCAAAGATTTGCGTGTGTACTGTCTGCCGAGAAACCTATGGTGATTCTATGAAGCAGGGTAACATAAGAAAGAGAGAAGCACTTTTCTTTTAGAAATGGTCAATTTATTTCTTTTTTATTTTATTGAAGAAAAACCAGAAACTTGGGCCGGTTTAACCCGAACAAGGCCCATGTTTAAGTTGGCTGAAAATAAGATGGAAATTTTACCCTCTATACCCCTACATCTTTACCTCCATCCCTATTATAAAAAAAATCCATTATTACCCTTTTGTTATATAACTTTTTGCACAACTAGACTCTAACCCGTACGATGTACGGGGTTTTGTAGAGTTTCATATATAAGTATCAGTTGAAAGGAGAAAAAACGGTACGAAACCATTTGGAAAAAAAGGAAAAGGAATTAATTGGTTTTTTGAAAAGAGAGTTTAATATTGGATATTATGTTGTGGAAGCCAAATAATATCATAAAAACAGCAAGTGGCTTGGCGGTTAAAATGCTTTGAAGTAACCAAAATCGCATGGATTCAAACCTCATCAGAGTTGCTTACAACACTGTTTAACATTTAGATATATAAAGATAAAGATTATTTTTCACCTCACTTTCAACATTTCCGGTTATAATTTTTGTCCCAAAAGCAGTGAAAACTATTCTGTAAATTTATTTTAGTATGGTTTAAATTATCGATGCCATCGAACCCATGGTTAAATGCTTAATTCTATATCTGTAAGATTGTAATCAATCATGGAGTCGATGGCTTATTTTAATTGATTTTGGGCATGAAATAGAACAATATTACCGGGTATTAGATTTACATAAAAACGCTAATCAAATAAGGAATGCATCAAAACGCAGCAAATGAATACTCATGACTAGCGCAGCAAAAAAAATTTATGATTAACGAACAGAACTAACAAATTCATGATTAAATCACTATATTGAGATGATGAAAACCCTATAATCTCTTTCTCGGACGATCACACAAAATAAAATGCTGAGAAATCGTGACAAATAAAAAAAAAACTGAATTTTTTTAATTTTATAAAAGGGTAAAATAGGTAGTTCAAATAAAATGTAGGGGTGAGAGTATAATTATAGGGGTATGGGGTAAAATTTCCAAATAATCAAAATATTCATTTATTAAATTAATTTTTTTGGAAGGAAAAGAAAAACAGTGAAGAGTTCGCGTAAACTTAACTCAATTAGTACATATATTCATAATATATGCAGGAGATAGCGTTCGAACCTCAAACACCTCATTTCTCAATATTTAAAATGTGTGAGCTGAGCTCTAGCCACTCGGCTACTTGACAAAACACTAAGGAGAAATTGATTAAATTAGAGGTGTTCAAAACTGAATCAATCCGATAGGAAAACAACAAACCGAAACCGCAAAATACCGCAATTGGTTTGGATGTAATCGGGTCATTTTCTTGCTCAACCGCATGGTTTGGTTTGGTTTGCGGTTTTCATTTTACTAACCGAACCAAACCAAACCAAACCGCAACATAAGAAAAATGTTAATTAAACATATATACTCATAGAAACTCAATGAAAACTTTTATAAACTTTCATACTTTTTCTCTTGTTAGATTCCTTCTTTGCTTTTTATTTAAAATCTTAGTCTTTTGCATTTCTAAGAAAATAGAATTACGTTTTGTCCATGTTTTTAACTTGGTCTATGTTGTTGGAAACATTGTAAAATGAAAATAAAATTGTAATATTTGATGAAATCTAAAACATTGCTGAAAAATATGTTGTGTTTTAACTTTTTAACCTGATTTTAATGTTGGAAACAAAAAAATTTATCGTCTCGAAAAAAACGCATCAACCGATCCGACCCAAACCGCATTAGTTTGGTTTGGTTTGAATGTTATTTTTAAAGTCAACCGAACCAACCCAAACCGCATGCTTTTTTATCTTGCGGTTCGAATGACTTTTACCTTCAAAATCCTACCAAACCGCACCGCGAACACCCCTAGATTAGATTACACTCACTTATAAGAATCACTTTCTCTATTGTATGTGTCATTTAAACATATAATAAAAGCTGAGATGAGTGTAACTTTTCTTTTTATTTGTCTTCATCTAATTCTTAGGGTAAGAGATCTTGATAATGTGGACTCAATTGTAAGTAAAGTTTAACAAATAATTATTTAGTTATTTTTGAAATCGAATTTTTTCAAACTATTTGTCTATAATTGAAAATCATTTACCACTTAACCAACCACTTGATTTTTTATGTTGCAAGGCGAAAGGACAAAGAAAAAAAATCAACAGAATGTTAGAAGGTGAAAGAACGAAGAAAAAATCAACATACATGAAACTACAATCTTAGTAAGAAGCTTCCAACAATGTCAATTGCAAGAGTTTCTCCGAATACCGATGACGTAGAACCGTGCACCAAAAGATCTAGATCGGAAGAAGCAACAAGCTTAACTATGAAGTCTTCACAATAGTTGCCTTAGTGAAGGGTATAACCATGAAGTCTTCACAAAAGTTGCCTTAGTGAAGGGTATAAAAGAGCATAAACTGATTGTTATCGTGCAACAAATCCTTAATGTTGTGGATCAACACAACATGAGTTTGAGTCTGGACCAACAATTTGATTTGAGTGCAATTTCTCTAACATATAAATATCACAAATGTTTATTTGAAAAATATAATGTGTGTCATAGTTTTCGACTTCCATTAGACATCTCAAAATATTACACCACTTGGAGCCTTTAGATTAACTATAAGACTAATCCTCAAATCGACATTTAATACTTTTCAGCTAAGATTAGTCTACCTCTCAAATAGACGACTCTAGAGTCAAACTCAATTTATTTTAGTTATGTTACCAATTTTCCAAGACCATGTTATCGTAGAGAGAACATGCAGATTATAAGAGAGATTCTGGAAAAAGAGAAATTGGATAATACATCTTCAATAAAATAAAACCATATAAGTTTTGTCAAGAAAAATGAAAATCATACCAGTATGTATCTAACGATATGTAACCTATGCACAAGTTACTTCACACCAAAAAGAAGAAACACTACGTGCATATTAATCCTAATGAATCATATTTTACATAACACATTTAAAAATTTATATAGGTATCTCCACAGCACAAACACCCCAGTGTGACAATTCACTTGCTTCTTCTCATCACATTAGGAAATATAGTGTTGATAACGTCTTTCAGATTCCTGCACCCAACAACTTTGATCTTTTCTAAACCTTCAGTTCCCAAAACTTTTTCAGCTGCCTTTGGTACTATGCACATTCTGTAACCCAATTTCGCCATTGTGTGTACCCTTTTTTCCATTCTAGTAACCTGTATCATCATATAAATAGGAATGTGATCATGACATAAAAGACACCACACCAGGCATGAAATCTAACAAGAAAATGAGTTATCTGAAATATAAAGCTTTCATATCTGGGTACATTAAGCACTTCAATATTGTATTTGGAGTTGGTACACAGTTATGCTACTGGATAATCTAAATTGACCTTTAAATAATGAATATCATAATAGGACCATTAACAATATGAAGATTATCCTTACCATTCGAAGCTCACCACCAAGACCAACTTCACCAATGAATGCGATGTCATTTGGAATAGGGAGCTCCAGGCAACTGGAGAAAAGGAAAAGACAACAGGGGTAGTAATAAATATAAGTGAATTTATAAATTTAAGCATATTCACCTTTAAAAAAGAAAAAAACTTGAGTTAACTTTATGTTCTAATGTAACAAACTTTAAAGGACTTATTATTAGAATGAAGAAAGTTCAGACAAAATTTGATATTGTGAAAATCTTAATCAAAGATATCAAGGTACAATATTTATTTTTTGAATGACAAATGTTAGTAATTAGTTGTTAGATTAATATTTACTCCTTTGCTCGGATTTGAATCCATGAGCTCCAACTCTTTATCTCTTAGCACAAATAAGTTAAGCTCCAAACACAACCAAAAAAAAAATAAAATTAAGTTAAGCCCCCCAGGTACAATTGTTTATATCCATGCTAATCCTGCACCAAGAAAATGTTTATCCTACAACCACTGATAACCAACTTGAGACAGTTAGAAATCAGTTTAAGCTGATATGGCAGTTTCTCTAACTAACTCGTGTGTATTGCAAGACACACTACTCAGGCTGCTGATGTGACAGCCCTTGTAAGTTGTAACTAACTCTAATGCTTGCAATGACCTGGCAAAGGACAGTTCTGCAGTAATAAAGCTAGTGTGCCCACACTTATCAAGCATAAATTTTGTTTGACCTATTAGTCCTTTAGCTTATTTTGATATAGGTCAAATGACGGGCCGTTCAACAGACTAACAGACCATATCAAGATTTCAAAAAGGTCAGATCAAGCCTAAAAGAGTATTCAATAAGTAACACTAACATACCAAACTTGGGTCTCGAGTTTTTAGAACAGGCTAAGCCTATTTAACGAAAGCCTTAGAGGCCCAGCTTACTTCCAACCGCCTTCTCAATCCTCACAAGACATTCACCAAATCAGGTCAACAATATTTTACATTATTTGAAAAGTACTTTTAACACAAACCTGCTGCAAATTGCAGCTGCTATTGCAAGATCTCCTGCAGTCTCGGTCACTGACAATCCACTAACAACATTTAAAAACACAGCCTGTTCAACAAAGGCACAAGAAAAAATTCGATGGTTTAATTATCAACAAGAAAAAATTTAATCGGTACAAATATCAACATGAATTTTTTTTTTGCTGGTTTAATTGTATGCACCGAACATGTCACAACCCAATTTCTGGGCATGACCGGTTCGTAGGCATTTTGACTTTAATTCAGACGAAGTTTTGGCGGTAATTTTCAGAAGGCCGTTAGAGGAGCCAGATGTGAATATTGTTAGTTTGTTGTCAGTTGAATTCACTGAAATTATCCACATCACTGCATTTCTAAATTCTCAAAAGGATAGATGGGGGGAGGACACACAAATATTGCCTTCTCCATACAATGTTGAATTAAGCATTTGGATTGTTGAATTTTGATGTCCTTCTTGCAAGCTATTTGAGATCATTGGACTGAGTAAGAGAAAAAATGTGCAAACTTGTTGATATTGCTGTTATTTGACATTAATTTTCCTTAGTTACATTTCCAACTTTATTTATTTATTTAGGGCATTTAATTCACTAAATATTTCAAAATTGACAGAATGTATGTATAACGGTAAAATAAAACATGAAATTCAGTCAAAAACTTTGAGTAGAAAGACAAAAACAACAAACTGAAAAGGATAAATCAAATTTATAGAACATCTTACATGTTCTTGGAGACGAAGTCCTGCTTGCTTGATAAGGACCTATATGTCAAAGGACAAAAAGATGATCAATGAACAGCCTCACACGATTCAATTCAGCTGATATGAAATATGGTATGAAATCAGGGATAAGACTGTTAATGAAATCTTTGACAATAACTCACAGATATGATCATATCAGCTCTATTTGCTTGGATACCATTAAATTGCCTTGATCCTGTTGAACCAGAGAGACAAAGTGCCTACGAGGTACAGTTCAAAATTAGCCTAAATAATTCTTCTGAAGGATGTCAAAGAAAAAGTCAGACGGCTGCTGATAATATTGCATTAGTGCATTCAAAATTATCTCTGAAATGTTTTAATTTATATTTTTCCATTAAAAACAGTAGTGCATGTGAATCGTGCTGCTTACTAGTTGATCCAAAGTACTGACTAAATAGTGTATTATTGGCAATCACTAATCCCGGTGCTCCCTAAGAAATCATTATTTTCTTACAATGGCTTGCAACTTGCAAGATATCATGATCAATATAGTATCAATAACAAGGGTGATAGTGGTGATGCCTCTCATAAAAGAACAGTCCAAAATAGTAAGAATCCAATACTAGGCTTGACATTTTAAAATATTCAAATACAACAAAAGTACAGAAGAAAATTTACCTGAATTTCAATAAGAAATGTTCGGGATCCATCCATTATTACAGCTACAGCTAGTCCAGCTAAAATATCTGAATCTAGGTCTTGCTCACTTAGAAACATTTCACTGGCATTTGAAACAGCCTGAAGTCCTGAGTGTGACATCTCAAAAACTCCAAGCTGACCACATAAATCAAAGAAAACACAAATTGAACATTAAATTTCCCTAGATCACAATAGTAGATCCATGGTATAGTTATTGTGGCATACCTCATCAGTGGATCCAAATCGATTTTTCACAGCTCGAAGCATACGATGGGAAGTGTACTTCTCTCCCTGAGCATTAAAGTGAGCAATCAACACAGTGAAAATGTGGTGATTTAAAAAAGGTAATAAATGCAAGGGGTACAAACAAAACTTCCAGATTTTAATTTAAAAAACATTGTAAAATAATTTTTAAAATGGAATGGGAAGAACAATGTCCTGCAATCAACCAAACGTTTTAATGTAAAAAATGAAATTATAGTGAACAACTATTTCTTTAAAGCTTGTTTTGATCAATGAGAAGAATTGAGCACTTTTGTAATCTAATGTCGTTATTGTTCCACTTCAGCCTATCTTCTTTACAATGTTTTGTGACTTTTTGTTCTTATTCTCCAAACATGGTTATCAATACTCGTGTATGTTAACACTAAGCTGAAAAAGTACTATTAAGCTTCCAGGAAAGCAGGTAGAATTGGCAAATGTCAGAATGAGATAATCTATTCTCTTTGAAACATTGGGAATAGTTTTCTTCCTCTCCCGAACACTCAATTATATGCTGTGCAACGGTATGCTATTATGCATTCAAGATATAGAATCAATATTTATTTAGGCTATTATATATAAAGGGGTAAAAACCCAAAAAATCATGCTGAGTAGTTGACAGTAGAAAATGTAACAATAAGCACAAATCAGCTAGAAAGAAAGATGTAAGAAGGTACGAACTTCCATATACAAAACAACATCGACGATATGCTCCAAGACACGAGGTCCTGCTATGTCTCCAGATTTTGTCACGTGTCCAATCTGAAATAAGGAAAAAACAAATTGTGGTTAAGAATGTTCGGCATATATAACATAAATGCACATAGATAATCCATAATTTAAATGCATACAAGTAACGCCTATCATTTATTAAATAATACATACAAGCTTTTTTTCTGTATTAAGTTCATAGAATAGTAAAGTGTTCCAACATTTACAATAACAGTAAATGTCAATAGGTGTTGATTGATTAGGAAGACTAAACAACGAGAAGGAAAAATGAAAATAGTTGCAGGATTGTCTTCCTTAAAAGAGTACATACAATGAAATATGATAGTTCATATATTGGTAAAAGATCAACTATCAAGTATAATTCATTAAATCCATAGGGTATATCACGAAATGACAGACATATGTATGCTCACCAATAGAATCGGGATGTTTGTTGTCTTTGCAAATCGCAGTAAAGCCGAAGTACATTCCTTAACCTGTTTCACACCTATTACATATCAGAAACCATGGAACCAACATTTCTTTTCACCATAAAAAAGGTATAGCTTAAGCGTTTTTGACAGATTTGGTAGAGGAGGCAACTAAACCTATCTTATTCATGACTTCAAATATGAACAATAAGTTGTGACATGAGATAGTAAACTAAATTAACAAATTAAATAATTGAAAGCAATAGAAGACTACTATGTTGTGATTGCTTTTGATATATAGATTAAAAACTTCATCTAGCTATGATGATTACTAGGTTGATGCAAGTCAATATGGAAATTGAGCATGATGGATTCTCCCTCTCACCTGCATAATCCCTCCAGGACTCCCCATTATTCCTTTCAAATAAACAGTTTGTACAGAATCAATAACTAGTGCCCGAGGGGAGAGATACTGAACTTTCTTCAATATGTCCTGACACCATAAAAAGAATACAATCATTTAGACTTCAATAAGCCAGTTAAGAATTTAAGTCGAACCAACTTCTTGATAGTGATAAATAACATATGTAAATCAACAAACTTCATGTACAAGAAGTAATAATGTAAGAAAATGGCAGAACCTCGATATCATTACTTGAATATAAATAAATATCTGATCCAATTGTTAGGCGGTCTGCTCTGTTACCAATTTGCTCAACACTCTGTCACATGAGATAAAACAAATTGAATAAATGCAAGCTGCATCTAAGTATATAAAATAACAGGCCTAAATAACACATGTAAATCAAATAAGTTTCAAATATTAAAACCATTAGAAGATTCATTAAAAGCAAACCTCTTCACCAGAGACATACACAACTGAAGATGCTTCACCATCTGTGTGCCCTTCGGCAATTATTGCAGCAATCTTCCAATTCAAATGTTTACAAATAAAGAAAGTATTAATGGGGATGGCCGAGTTCACAAGAGAAAGTTAATCATCTAACTTTTATATATAGTTTTACCATCCAAAGTAATTCACCTGCAACAAGAGAGTACTCTTCCCAACACCAGGATCCCCGCCAACTAAAGTCAATGAACCTTCAAACCCAAAATTATAGATAAAGTTGTATTAATACTCAATACACTTTATAGCGAGTCTTTAGTGAACCGGAATAAAAAAAACATGATAATTTGTAGATGGAAACATTTATATGAGCATTAAAATATTGGGATCATGCGAAGAAAAAAGCACCAGAAATAATATACAAATCTAAACATGATTGACCCAAAAAAAAAAACTTGTGTAATGATATAAGCATAAATAATAGAAGAACCGTGTTCGATGGAAATAGATAAAAGTGTATGTACCAAATAATATAATATATAATTAAAAAATAGTGAAAAAAAATCCAAATAAGGAGACTATGTTGTTAGACTTAGACACCTACACTGCATCACGCATCTGATAATTTTCGGTTGCAAAATTAATCATACAAAGAAACAAAAGGCTAAAAACAACCTCAGTGTAAATGGTTTCTGACATATTAATATAGATAAGCTGGACTAAACCTGGAACAAGGCCACCACCAAGCACTCTGGAAACTTCATTTCCAAAAGGACCTGATCTGAAATAAAAGCAAAGTACACATCATAAAAAGAAAGGCACCATATTTACCTTTAGACTAGAAGTTTGGAAGATGCTCTTACACACCAATGCATGAATATGTGACAGTGATAGAAACCCAAATTATAGGGAAGTTTTATTATTAATAGAAATCAGTAACTATTACATAAGATCAACCCCGTTGATCCCATAGAAAATACTCCTCAATAAATATTAGAGATAGAAGATAAAGATGCTAAGGAATCCACATCTATACCTTTACTTGAGATGCAAGCTAGCTAGTTACACTTACTCTAATCTCTCATATTAGTGCGTAATTAGGTTAATTGTAATATACTAGTTGCCTATAAATACTTGATGTATCTTACATTTCCATCTATGAGAATGAGATTATTATTCATTTCTTACTTTCCATAACAATAAGGTAAGGACATCTCCCTTCTCTCTTTGCCAACCAAGTGGTTGTTTCCAATTAAAAATGACATAACTGCCTTAACACATACTAGACTTAAAATAAAAGCATAACTTCCTAAAAATAAATTCCTCCTATCAGTTATTTCCCTGCACTCCTTTCTTTTTCTTTCTCTCATAAATAAACTCTCCACACTTGAGGCCTCTCACGCCCCACTTCCACTAACACATCCTCCTCTTCTGACTAGGCTCTTGAGGTATCCTAACAATAAGTCCTTCACATCATAAACCAGATGGTAATATTCTAAGTAACATGCTTAAGAAGGAAATATTTTTTTATCGAAGCAGTATTTAGAATTCTGTATGTAGGCTCAACACGAAAAAACAATCATATTTACAACACAGATGAAGGAAAAATTAATTAAGAAAGGGATGAACTCAAAAGAGTAGAACATTTGAATGACTAGCACGAATTCTGAAATAGATAAAAATAGATATTTGTATAAAATATATAATCAATGTTGTCAATCTCTAGAGTCTAAGTAGACTACTAGAATCTGAGTAGACTCAATTCGTAAAGTCGTAAGAGTTTACTTAATAAAAAAATCATTTTTAAAACATCTATGTTGTATATATTTATATATATTTTGTCTTAACCCTCTGGTTCTCAAGGGAATGGGACCTAGTAATCCAAAATTCGTTGGAAGGTAAGTAAAATCTGGCAAAGGATTTTTCAGCCAGGATACGAACTCAAGTTCTCCCTAACGATTTGTCTATTACTGGAGCTCATTAACCACTTGAGCTCAATCACTTGGTTACATCTACCATAATATCTAAACACAATTTAATTTTACATGCATAGTAAATATTCAACATTCCAACTTAGCAACAAAGCAAATCCCAATAACAAAACTGGTAGAACAGCAAAGCCAACTCTAAAAAAGACAGGCAAATCAAGATTGATCACATAATTTGGTCAATTGTTCCTACGTCTCTGAAAGCACCTTGGCTGCTATAGTTTTCTATTACGCAATGCTTAGATTTACATAGTATAAAACTATGATTAAATACTACTGTCTAGTTTACAAGATTACTCCAGAACTGTCCCGTAGAGGGCTTCACCCTCCACACCCCTAACCCTTTATGTCATAACCTAACAAATGAATGAGTGAGGCTCAAAGGGAAGACACTCCGATGACTGGCAACCTCTGTAGCACTGACATATGTGATTACATTTAATTATGTCCCTCTTAAAACTATTACCAATGCCAGCGTGTCCGTGTCCTGGTGTTCATGTATGTGATTCATAGCAGGCTACTTATCGGCGAATATGAGTCATGCTCAACAAAAAATTCAATATTCTATATGCAATCATTTAATTAAACTGCCACACTAGACAGCAAAAAAGAGATATAAACAAATATATACAAAAAAAAAAAAAAAAAACTAACAAAGGAATTCTCCAATGCAAATGATCAACTCCCCTATTAACCTCAGACAATCTCAAAGGCCGCAACTCGCCACTCTTCTCCGGAAGCCAAGACCCCAACCCATCTTCCAAAACTGAAAACCCACTTACCTTTTCACTACTTTTCACTTCATGAAACTCTTTCATAGTACCAGAAACACTACATGATCTACAAACACCCCACCATTGTCCAGTACTATACCCACAATTGCTACAAACCCAGTAAACTTTTTCCTTACCCTTTTTCTTCTTTCTTCCAAATACAACCTCATTTTCATTACCCTCAATTGGGTTTACTCTGCTAGTGGCGTTTTGTTTGAGAAAGTTTTCAGCTTTGTTATTGTTGGTAGAAGATGAAGCGTTTTGGTGGGGTGGGTTGGTGTGAAAAGTTGCGTTTGTTGTTGTTGTTGTTGATGTTGGTGATGGGTTATGGAGTGGCAATGATTGTGTTGAAGGGAAACGAGAGACAGAAAACGAAAACATTTGTGTTATATGTTATGTTTTCTGTTGGTATGAATGATGACGCATAAAAAGACTAGCACACAGGTTATAGTTTATTGAATTGAATGAAAAATAGTAAACAACTGAATTGGTCTCCTTTCTTTAAAAAAAAAACTAAATTGGTCTCCTTTCTAACTCGTTTTTAAACCGGTTTACTAAACAGTTTATGTCTTCGTCAAATATTTTTTTTTTTTAATTTTGTCTCTCAATTAGTATCAGTTATCTAACACCGTTAAGTTAATTGCGTTATCGTGGATAACATTCATCCACCTAAAACTTGAAGGGTGTGTTTGGATCGAGGGTTTAGGAGGAGAAGGGAGATGAGGGTTTACTTTTAATTTTTAAACTACGAACAACGTAAAATGTTTTTTTAAAATAAATTAAGTGTTTTTAAAGTATTATATAATCATTTATCATATTGTTAATTCAATTTTCTAAAAATCATTTTATAATGTCTATAATTTAAAAAAGAAAAGTAAGCCCTTCTCTCCTTTCCCCTTCTAAACCCTCCATCCAAACACACCCTAAAACACTTTCCAATGCATACTAGTCTTGATCACTAATTTAATCCTAAGGCTATTAATTATTCCTATCGTTCTTTTCCATTTAAATTTAATTCGATAATAGCCTTTGACCGAGTCAAAATCAGAGGGGCCTATGAGTTGCAAAAGATGGTGAAATTAGAGGGCTGAAAAATAGTTTTTTTTTTAATAAGGGACCAAAATTGCTACTATAGCAAACATAGGAAGTCAAAAGTGCATTTAAGCCTTTTTTTAATCAATACCTTTAGAACATTCATTATTATTTCTCTGTAATATATTTTTTGATGATTAGAAGCTAATTCAATACTTAAAAGTTTACAACAATCACACACTGTTCGCATCATCCACTTGTGCCAGTATTCGATGGTCGTGGTGAAGATTTGAGTTTTCTATCAGGGATTTAATGTTGTTAGAGTTTATTATAATGTTGGTTGATGAGAGAAAAAATGGAGAAGATATGAATTTATGGTTTTTTTGTTACGAAGTTATGAGTTTTTGTATGATTTTTTATTTTTATGGTTTTGATAATGTCAAGTTTCACCCTCAATTTTGACTATCAAATTGGTTCTTGCATAAGTGAAAGGTGACACAAACTTATACATCATCGTTCAACCGTACACATCAGTATGGAGGAGCTTGTTTGATAGCCGTGAATCAAATTGGGGGACAATATTGCTATTTAAAAAAAATTCAAGGATGTAATTGATTTGTGGTCACAAATTCAAGGATGAACTAACGTATTCATTCATGTAAAAACTATTAATATTTTTTTTTTTTAAAACTACTTGGGTTGATCAGATGATGTTAACTTACGACTTTGAAGTGTGCTCTTCCTCATAATCTCAAGTTTGATCCTTTCTGATACCAATTTGAATAAACTAGTTCTATTTTTTTTCTTAATGTTCTTTTAGAGAGTTTTTTTATTGGTTAAGTTTAATGAGTTATATATCTTCATATTTGGCTGCTCATAATTATGCTAGCTCTGTCATTTAATACATATTGGGGGCTCAATGACTTTAAAGGAAGAAAGCCACAATAATTTTAGTCTAATGTATTTTATGATAGAGAAAGATGAACAAGAAATAGTAAAAAATATCGTAAAAGAGAAAGTAATTTACATCGAATCCCAATACATTGACACACCCTGAGCTTTAAAAAATTATACAAACCATCTTAGTTTTTTGCATTTTGAACCCCTGAAAAATTTGGGTTTGCACCATTGACCCAACAGGCTTTCTCATCTTCCCTTTCACCTCCTTGTAAACCTCCACGGACAGCCTTCCAGGAAACCATCCAGGACAACAGGTAATGAATATCTATTTTTTATTCTGAATTTGTTATATGATTCAAATAGGATTAAATTGGTTGAACAGTACATTGTGTTGGACTATGAGCAGAAGTACATTGTGTTGTTAGTATTTTTTATATAGAAAAAAATTGGGTATTTTGTCTTTAGAATTGAGGACTTTTGATATGTGAGTGAAGATCTAATATTGATTAACTTTCAAAACCATGGTATTACTTGAAATATATGCAAAGAGGATATGGATTGACGAAGTCAACACTGATTTATTTTTTATTTTTTTATAGGAAGTCAACACTGCTTGTTCTCATTTAGAAATGTTCTAGAAAATATAAATAACATGAATATGAGATTATCTACGTGTGAGTGTGTGACAGGTTGAGTACTTAATATTAAGCAACACATTTTGTCAAAAAGAAGTTACATCTGAAATCAACTAGAAAATAAATAATTATAATTACACCATTGAATTAGTAAATTATGCATGAATATGTATGGTATGACTTACTTGCCTCTCAAAAAAAATGTATGACTTGTAAATTACACACTATTTAATTAGTAAAATATACATCCTTCAAAACAAAAATTAGTAAAATATACATGAATTACAAATTATTGTGAAAGTCACTCGATAGTCGCTGATTATATTATTCCAATGGTTGGTTGTTTAATAATTTGTCATTGTTTTTTCTCAAAAAAGAAAAGAATTTGTCATATTGTTTGAGTAAAAAACAATAAATTTGGCATTGGAGATGTTCTTAAAATCTACTCTCGATCTCCATCCCGTATTAAAGAGCACTATGATTAGTTCTTTAATAGTTCTTTTTTTGGTTAATCCACATAACTATGATTTCTTTTACTCTAAGGTAACGCATCGAGGTATATATTCTTCTGCTGTAGATCATTTGAGTCTACTATGTAATTAATCCTCGAGTCGACAACATGATATCCATCTTTTTAACGTAGTTGGTTGTAAATGGGCGACTCCCAAGTGTCGATAGGAATTCCTAATTTGGAGTGAGTCATGTTACTAACCCTTCTCAATTTTTATTTTTTTGACAGGCTTAAAACCAAACTCGCTTAGGGTAAGCATTATTTAAGTATTTTTGGAAATAATACTAAAATATGACAGTAATAAAATTGACAGCGTTTCGTACGTAAATTGAAGCGGAATACGACTTAGTAGTATAAATTCTTCCATGTATAGCATTAGCACTCATCATTCATTAATTGTATATTCCTAATGAAACAAGAAATGATTGGAATATTATAGCCTTTGCATTTTCTTTCAGTATTGTTTGGTCTCCTTACTACTTTGGTTTTGGTACAAGCTCAAGATCAATCAGGTTTGTCTATAGCTGCTTTATATGTCACATATTTGTTACTACTAGTAATTATTGTAGTCGAAGTTATCATAACATGTTCCTACATATCTCAGGATTCATTAGCATAGATTGTGGTCTACCTGAACATTTGAACTATTCTCAAACGGACACAGGCATAAATTACATATCAGATGCCGAATTCATAGATACAGGTAACAGGTGTAACTAAGAGGATACCTCCTACAGAGGTTATTCTTAAACAGCAAATAGAATATGTGAGAAGCTTTCCAAGCGGGGTGAGAAATTGTTACAAAATAAATGTAACAAGTGATACTAAATATTTAATCAGAGTTTCTTTCTATTATGGAAACTATGATAATCTAAACAAGCCACCACAATTTGATGTTCATTTTGGACCTAATGTTTGGGTTACAGTGAAGTTCACCAATGTATCACGGATCGTAACCAGCGAGATCATTTACATTCCATCACAAGATTATATACAACCTTGTCTTGTTAACACTGGCAAAGGGACTCCATTCATTTCAGTTATAGAATTGAAGACTTTGAGTGCACTAATATATTTAATATTAAAATACTATACGGTTGAAAAAATACTATAGGGTTTTGAGTGCAAAATTACAAAAATGATCCTAAAAACGGTTTTAAGTGAAAAGCGCCCGCTTTATACCCCCAGTTGTTCCCGCTTCAGCCGCTTTCTCAAAATGCTCCGAATTGGAGCGCTGCGTCGCGTTTTACTGGTTTTGGCCGCTCCGCACCGCGATAGCGCCGGTAGCGGCCGCTATTGACAACAGAGGTACTGTATGTGGGTGTTTGGAGAATGCACGTAAAGTGTTTGATGAAATGCGTGCGAGGAATTTGTGTAAACTATGTATGGTGTGAGGAATTTTTATTTCAATTTAAGAGTGTTATGGTCATTTTGGCTAAACTGAATCCAGAAAACCCATGTTATTGGCTAGAGATAATCCACTATGTATGGAAATGAGCTCATCATGAAGAATGTCCTTAGAATATGAAATGAAGCCAAAAAGGCCAGCAATCCAAGCACTAGTTGAATTGCGGATTACACCTCTAAATTTAGCTCAAGTGGGCCAATGGAACTACCATCAACAAACCTATTTTCAATGAAGCAGTTATATGTGTTGTTGAAACAAGAGAAAATATATAGTTTCAGACAAGAAGCGGGCAGCCAAGGACAAGCGATATAAGGCGGTAGTCTCATTTGCAAAGCAAGTTGCATTACAGTTCCTCCAAGTCCCCCATATGCTTGCTGCAAAGAGGTTGATTTGAGAACCAGATATACCTATTCTGAGCCAAGTGCATCTGTGTTGAGCAGAGAAAAATCGGGAGAGGTGAAGCCAAAGGTTAAGCCAAAGGTTTTTCGAGTGATAACAATCTTGGACTCAATGGAGGAAGGTCTCCTCATCAACTCTGCAACGATTGCAAAAGGTGGATGGCTTCAAATTTCTATGATGCAACAAGGATAAAATAGGGGCTAAGTTGTGGCATGCAAGCCAAAAGAGGCACTTAATTTTTTTTAGGGAGGTGGAGCTTCCAAATTCAAGACCAAGACCAAAAATTGACCTTATGATTAATAGTGGCATCCCCTTTGTTATTTAAGAGCCACATGTAGCCACACTTGATAGTGTAATTACACTTGATAGTACTAGGATTAACGGATACGCTTAACATCACAAAATTGAGCATCACAGCGATATCATGAGTGATGTGGCTTGACTTGTAGTAGTATATTTTTTTAACCCAACTTGTGTTTCTTTTTGTACAAAGA
>Ga0228710_1002300_pt1 | contig 29991 bp, 17 predicted proteins | sample MedpolnodulmetaG_FD_177995 | JGI IMG/M metagenome (GOLD analysis project Ga0228710, IMG submission 177995) | Root nodule microbial communities from Medicago polymorpha collected in Santa Monica, California, United States - pink nodules | ecosystem: Host-associated > Plants > Roots > Nodule...
ATGGGTTACAATTTAGATGGAAAGTAAACTCAATCTACCCTGCCATGGTGATGTTGATAACATATGACAATATAAGTAACACTCAAACGTAACCATTCAGTTTCATAAGTTAAATAAAAAGTCAATTCAGCACTAAATCTTCAATTGTAACCCTATGTGATCAAACATCCAAACACAACGGCTGAAGTACAAACAAATAAAATGCTACATGAATTGTATCAGTAAAATGCAAATTAAAATATCAGAGAACTTCTTGTTCAAAAACAGAGAGAACTTTTCCTATTGAGTCTTAAACTAGCTGGCCAGAAATTATAAGACAATAGGAAACTAAATATATCAGCAGCCAGCTTCAATCAGTTTGAGCAGAGTAGAAATAAGACTGCGATGACTTTTGTTGTCCATAATCATCAACATTCATGACTTGTGCCAAGAGCCCAACACAGGAAGTTGATGATTCTCCACCATGAAGTCCATAATTGGGGTAAATTGCTTGCATTTGCATTGGAATTATACCAGGCAGCAACACATTCACAGGAGCACACAAAATGGAAACAAAAGCAAAACCCCCAGGCCAAAGGAGCGCCCACTGCACTGCTGTTACAGCACCTGCTGTCATTAGAGAACTTATTTATGCTATTAACAAGATAGTTCAAGTTGCTTGCAGCTATCTAATTAACAAAGGTGTTATATTACTTCCATTCATTATATAAGAAGTGAACTTGGATTGGGAAGGTGGAAAGACCAAACATTAAGGAAGTAATAGCTTGGGTTCCTGGTGTGACATATATAAGATGTAGTGGACCTCTTTTTCATGAATTGTTTACTTGAAGGAAGTAATATGATAGCTTACACACTGTCAGTTATCTCTGAACCTCTCTTTCAATAAACTATATCCTAATCCTAATAATCAATAATTGAGTATTCTAATCTAATCAACAAGACAATATAATTTAACAAGAATGCTAAAATTGTAACATTTCTGTTTCTATTTTAAAACCACTCCTAAAACTGTTATGCTTAGTTTGGGACAGATAAATCTAGCAAAACATTGGCAAACACAGTAAAACCTAGCCTATCAAAACATAAGAACTCTGGTACCACAGAATGCAGACATAAATATTATCAAATTTATAAATATGATCAAATGCTAAACCTCTAACAAACATGTCAAAAAGAAGGTGGCGTTTTCCATACACAGCTATTTATTCTAGAAGGGTTATGTTTTCCCTTGCAAAAGAGGTCATATCGTGAAACATAGTACAACATAATTCCACCCTCTCTACCAAACAACAATAAAAACAAAATTAAAAAAACCCTTTTTATCAAAACAAAAAAGCATAACCTAAACTAAACCAACATGGTGAAAAGGAACAATTTTTCCCTCTAAAACGAGCAGATGAAACGTTCTGAAGTGGCTGCAAATAATAAATAATCAATCTTACCTTATGTTGAGCAAATAATTCGGTTCCGAAGTAGCTGCGAAGGTTTCTTGGAGCAGATGAATGAAAGGGATTCGAAAGATTACGAACCCTGAGGAACAATTTTGATGGTCTGGAATTGGTATGATTTGCGAACTCTAAAGAACAATTTTGAAGGTCTGGAATCGGTATGATAAGCGAACCCTAAAGGAAGATGAAGATGAACAAATTTTCATATTTGGTTTTAATTTTACGATTTGATTTTGATGTTTTGATGAATAAGTTTTACTAAGGAAATTTGGAGAGAAAGAGAGGAAGATAATCGATATGAAATTTTGGAGAGAAAGGGAGAAAGAAATCTGGAATTTTGATGAAGCTGAATTTGTGTGATGGGGAAAATGACATGAATTAGTCGTATCCAATTTAGATGCATAAGTTTTAAGAATAAAAAATAAAAAATAATAAAAAAAATGTTTAATTTTGATTTAATGAAGGACACAATTGCAATAAGTAAAAATATAGTGGTACACCGTATGAACAAATGTACAATACACAATATAATTTGATGTGGCATTCATTAAATACACAAATGCATTATGATTGGTCATTCTAATGGCTTCACCAAAAAAGTCATTTTAACAACTTCACCATAAAATTTTCCAAACTTTTAATGTATAAAAGAAAAAAAGATCAAAACAAAAACCAAATCAATAGAGAGAAAATAAAAACAAAATGTAATGAGAGATAAAGTTATCACAAAAGTTATAAAAAATTGGTTATTCATAACCTAACACATAGTGACAACTCACCGAATACTTCAATACAAGAACAACAACAAAAAAAACCCTCACTACAATACAACACATGGTTCATTATAAATAGTCTCATGTAGCTTCCGCACCACACATATGCGTGTGATATAGATAACATAGTACTTTCATTGCTACACACTATACAAAGAGACACAATTTATTCACTTCTTTTTCGTCACAGTTGAAATGGGATCACAACCTCAATTTGAGCATCCAAATAAGGCCTTTGGTTGGGCAGCAAGAGACCAATCTGGTCTTCTCTCCCCTTTCAATTTCTCCAGAAGGTTCATTCATTCACCTCTTCATTTCTATATTTATTTAACTACATTTTTTGTAAATGTCTTTAAGCTTCCAACCAAAAAAAGAAAAGATTAAATATAGTTATCAGATGATAAAGTTTTATCTCACGTACACATTTTTAATTTATACCAGAACATTATACACAATAATGATTGACACATTTTTAATTTACTTGCAAAAAACTTAGTTTATTTTTATAAAATCTAGTTTTTGTGTTCTTTTTTTTACATAAATTACCTCATTTTAATGTTCCTGCGTTGGACCGGCCCTGTTGAATTGAATTGGTGGTAGTAATTGAATATTTGAACATGTTGAGAGTCAAAGTGTTGCTAGCTAAATAACTTTATTGTCTCCAAACTTTCAGGGAAACAAATGAAAAAGACGTGGCATTCAAAATATTGTTTTGTGGAATATGTCACACAGATCTCCACATGATTAAGAATGAATGGGGCATATCCACCTATCCACTAGTTCCTGGGTATGCTTTAATTAAAATCACTACTCACCATTATCTTAGAAATTTTCTTAGCCTTTTCCATTACTTTATTTTGATTCTAATTTATATAAGAAATACAGACATGAGATTGTTGGTATAGTGACAAAAGTGGGAAGCAAAGTAGAAAAGTTCAAAGTTGGAGACAAAGTGGGTGTTGGCTTCATGACCGATTCATGCAGATCGTGTCAAAATTGTGCTGAAAATCTCGAAAGTTATTGTCCTCGCTTTACAGCCACATGTGGTGGCAAATATCGTGATGGCACCACCACATACGGAGGTTACTCTGACTCAATGGTTGTAGACGAGCACTTTGTAGTTCGCATTCCTGATGGTTTACCACTTGAAGCTGCTGCTCCTCTTCTTTGTGCCGGTATCACAGTGTACAGTCCTCTTCGATATTTTGGACTCGACAAGCCTGGTATGCATATAGGTGTTGTTGGTCTTGGTGGGCTTGGTCACATGGCTGTTAAGTTTGCTAAAGCTTTTGGTGCTAATGTGACTGTCATTAGTACATCACCTACCAAAGAAAAGGAAGCAAGAGAACTCTTGGGAGCTAACTCATTTTTGATAAGTCGTGACCAAGATAAGATGCAAGTATAAATACAATAGTTAAACATTCTAATATTCTTAAATTGGAAATGGTAATCAATTAGTAATTAACTAACTATGTTAATAATAATTTTATAGGATGCAGTGAATACTTTGGATGGTATCATTGACACAGTTTCAGCTGAACATCCTCTCTCACCTATAATTGGATTACTGAAGTCTCATGGAAAACTTGTAATGGTTGGTGCTCCAGCGAAGCCTCTGGAGCTCCCTGTCTTTACTTTACTTTCGGGTAAGTTAGCTAGCATATACTTTGGCTGGTCTCATATATTAACTTTTATTGACTCGATTTTTTCTTATATATACAACTGAAGCTAGTATATGAAAAACGTGTCCATAGATATAAGTATAATGCACATGAGAATATTAATTTAATTTATAAATAAACATTTTGATGATGATGCTAGCATATTCATGGCAGGGAGAAAGATAGTAGCTGGAAGTAATATTGGAGGGATGAAGGAGACTCAAGATATGATTGATTTTGCTGCTAAACACAGTGTAAAGCCTACAATTGAAGTCATCCCTATGGATTATGTTAACACTGCAATGGAGCGACTCCTCAAAGCAGATGTCAAATATCGATTTGTGATCGACATTGGAAACACTCTCAAACCAAGCTCTTAAATTCTACACAACTCTATTGTCTGAAGTTGGATTTGATGAAATAAATGATTTGGATAGTGGACATCTCAAAGATTTTGTGCTTGAACTTGTTTATGTTGCTGAACTCAAATGAGTTTGATAAGCATGTAATGGTTAGATCCTAGATATTCCCTATGTTAGTATTACTATTAGCATGTAATCAAGTCCAGGTGGCTAATAAGCTCCAACAAATGACGAATCATTTGAAAGAGCATATATTTTATTTATGGATAAAACAGTTCTTAATCAGACTTTAGTTATCTTTCGACCGAACTTTGATTACTAGAGTCTAATCTTCCTTCGAAAATCGAAGGGTTTAACAAAAAAACCCAAATTCTACTATAATTTTTACATACTTTTCTCTTTTCAAAGTTTCTTAGTCCATTCTCTCTTCGTAATTTCTTCTCACAATCAGTGTTAGGATCTAGTTGATTTGAAGATTTTTTAGACAAATTTTAAGATATTTTTAAAACTTTAAGATATTTTTTGATTGAATGATAAATAAAAGACTTATGAAAGTTCTCCCTCTTGATTAAAAACGTGTCTCAACTAGTTTATGAAAAGTTCCTTATATTTAAATTTAAATTTTATACATAAAAGTATAAAAGAAGTTGCACTAATAGCTAGCATAAATGATCAGTATCACTGTATCAGTAATTGACGGTTGAGATGAGCAAAGACCCATTTTTGGAGGGACACCAAAGTATATTTTACGTGGTAGTAAAAAAAAGATATTTTATCTTTAATTGAAGTTGTAAATTTTTTTTTATCTTTAATTAAATAAATGAATCACGAGCTAGTTATGAAAATGCAAAAGAAAATTAAAGAGTTAAAAAGAAAAAACAGACTTTTAAAGTCTCTTCTCACCTTAATTCTACTGAAAGTTATCTTGTGATGTTGAGCGTGGCAAAGTTAAAGTAGAAAACAAGCTTATTGAATAGTTTGAAATTTTTATCACAATATTTATTGCAAAAAATATTCAGATTAAAATATCTCTTGATTGTATGTCATCCAACACAGGAAGAATATAATCCGAAAATGAAGCAAATTTTCAATATAAATTAGATCATCTCCTTCACTTTCCTCTACTTCTTATTTCTCTCTTAATTAAAAAATAATAAAGAGAGTAAGAGAGAGGTTTAGATGAGAGTGAAAGAGAGAATCCAAATCCATTACTACCAGATAAACAAAAACATACATGGATTTGATGCATCGCAATAATAAGAATCCCAATAGAGAACTAGGAAACTAATACATAAGTAAAATAACAGAATCTACCATCATAGAGTACATAGGTTCAAACATGGAAACATATAATATACCCCATTATCTAGATTTCAATTTTCACAAGTGCACCGGAGGCTTCAGCTGCTCCATAATGCATCCAATCTTTGGCACATACAAGGGCCTCCACTACCTCTGGCCGCAATGCAACTTCCAACCAGCAACTGACCATTAAGGATTTGTGGACTTTTTGTGGAGAGTAATGATCTAAGATTTCCAAGGGAATCTTCACTTAGTGTATGATTACAATTTATAGAAAACAGCCTGCCGTTGAAATTCCAATCAGAAAGACAAGCAGATACAGCATGGCTAATAGCAGAGTCAGAATCAGGGTATGGTTCCATCACAACATTGAGAATTCTCTTTTGTAACTTCCAATCATTATCAACAAAATGTCCAGTTATAAATACATACCCTACAGATTGATTTGAGGTCCACATGTCCAGTGTCAAACAGAAACGTCCTGGCAATCCCTCAAAATATCTTTGAAGGTTTTGTTTTTCTGACAGGAAAGTTGCAACACAGTCTCCTTGGATAGTGTTAAAGGTCAGCATATTAAACTGGGGTTGCAGATTTTGAACAAATGCAACAAATCCTGGATGCTCAACCATGTGGAGGGGGTAATGATGCATAATGATCATCATAGCAATCTCATGGAGGCAATGATCTTGATCAATAATTATGTAAGGAGACCCCCCAAATCTATAACGCCGATTTGGTGTAGTGCTCGCATTGCCAGCACCAGTTCCCCTTGTTTGTGGGGCATATGTGCTCTGATTTTGGCCACGCAGAAGAGTTGCACATGTCCCCTTGGCAATGTGACGTTTAAGGTGGCTTGTACCAGCTACTTTTGAACCAGTACTATAGGCAAAACTTTGATTGCATTGCTTGCAATATGCTCTTCTACATCCAGCATCAACGTTTTCTACAGTGAAGTGTTCCCAGACTATAGAATTCATTTTCCTCTTTTTGTTTGGCTGAGCATCTGGAGTAGGTTCCTCAGAGTTCACTGGAGTGTCAGCATATACTATCTCATACCTGGGTATATTGTTGTCATTTGACAATTCCATAATGTTCTTGAGATTCAACAAGCTGATTTTCATGCAGTGTTTCATTATTTTCTAGCTCATAATGATGCATTATTTGGGAATTAGCAAGATGAATTGGTTCGGATGAAGGTAGTGGATCACCATTGGGTAAAGATTTAGGTTGAGGCAGCTGATCTTCACGAATCATATGAAAATCAGCAAAGTGATGATTATGAGAGTGAGAAAACTGGTTGTTGGGATCAATTGTGGAACTGGCCAACTCATTTTCGGTCATGGCTTCAGTGATGACCTCATTAGTGCTGGTATATGTTTCAGACTCGACTGATGGATTGTTGAGCGGTGCATCAGAATCAACTTGTTGCTTGTTGTCTGAGGCATCAATATTGCTTTCCTGCTCATTGTGTAGTGATTCAGAATTATCAGGATTGTTGTTAACATGTTCTATGGTATTGTCCAACTCATGATCGGATGTCCCTCCATTTGTATCACCACCAGAAACTTTTAATTCAGATGTAGAAAGTCCATTGTCAGGTTCAACTTTTGAATTCGAGAGATATTTCTCTAGTTGACAATCAGCGCCTAGTGCCGCATTTTTCACATCAGTGCCTGCAATCACTCTCTCTTCTTCAACATCAACCATCTTCCTACGATGCACATAAGAAACAATTTCTAATTAATGGTAAATTATATAATCATGAAGAAAACACAAGATCACAAACACATAAAAAACATGTTATTTATACAATCACAAACATACAATGCATTAGACCAGAATGGGTTATGAACCCACTTTGAAAGAAAAATAAAATTAAACAACACTATACATACATCAGATTTAAGGAAAAGGCCCAAGAAGTTATATCCAAGTGTTATTTTTTTAATGGGCCAACATACATGTCGATTCAATTAAATAATAAAAATAAAATATAATAATGTAATAATAATATGAACAAAACATAGGTACAAAAATCAAGTACTACCCACATAGCTCAAATCAACAATGGTCAAAATCAAAACCGTAATATTAGATCATCAATGTACTAACACTTCAAGAACTGATGATTTTTTTTTATAAAAAAATTATACTTTTTTTTTCTTTTTATAATTATTATAAAACACATTCAGACATCAATCTAAATAACCAGATCATAAAAAAAAAGTCAATGACATGAAGTATTGAAATAGAAAAAAAAACCCTAAATCATGTTCTGATTTCGATGGATCAAAGCTAAACGAACTAATAGATTCATAACCTAAACAATATAAAAAATAAACAACTAATTCATTAAAAAAATAACAGTAAAAGAAGCGTCATGGTGTAAGTGTTGTTAATTTTTTTGTGTGAAATTAGGGTTTGAAATCCACAGATAAAAAAAGCGACGGTGAAAATCCGAATCTGAAGCGGAAACCGAAGCAAGATCTAGGGTTTAACAGAGGAGAGAGAAAGAAAGAAGGCTCACCGGAGATTTGGGCCTTGAAACGACCAAACCAAAAGCCTAATTGGACTTTTGAGTTTGAGTTCAAAGGGTTACTGATATCACACTTTGCACAAAGCTAAAAAAACACCATAAAATTACAAATTTAACCTCAATTTTCATCGGCAGTTAACTACCGTCGATTGAAATCCATCTACAGTTAACTGCCGATGAGGTTATGGTGTTTCCTAGACTCCTTTGATGTGGGAACATAGATTTTCCATTACGTTAGTTTTGTTTATTTCTTTGGAGAATTTTTAGCCCAATATTTTATGTGTGCATCTTTTCTGACTATGTGCTCATTTTAAAGACATCTTTTGGAAGTCAATTTGATCCAACTACTACTACTTCTTCATAGGCACCGAATATAACTAGGGTCTAGGATTGCATTTGCACCTTGATTCTTTAGCTTCAATTTACAACTAGACCTTTTACCCGTGCACCTCACAAGTCTAATGTAAAAGACTCATAATAACTTAATAAATATCTAACATGTACTTCGATTTTAGTTTCAACAAATTTGAAAAGAGATTTTATTTGCAAAAGATATGCAATAAAATAGCCCAAAATTATTCTACATAGATAAAATTATGCTCATTTAGGCAGCAGTACAACAATTATAAACTAAATCGCACAATTACTTATAACATAACAAATTGGATTATATATATATAATATTCTTGTACTTTATATAACTCAGTTGCTACTTTTTTTCTTGCAAGTGAATACTTTTATACTTGAACGACAAAAAGTTTCAAATTCTACATAATGGTCTTCATGTCTTTGTTTTTGTTGTCAAAATTGTATATCATGAGAATGAATTAGCAAATATGTTTCTAAAGTTGTTAGTATTATTATCATGAGAATGAATTAACGTATTGCTAGATATTATTACCAAATAAAATTGTTAACTTACATATTGCTAGAATTAACGTATTGCATTTATAACTTTCAAATTGTTCAGAAATTAACAGCTACACTCCTTCAAAAATCCAAGTATGTATTGAGATTATCTTTAAAAAAAATGGGAATATTTAAAAAAACCAAATTGATAGATACACTTAACATATTGTGAATAATGAGGCTATCTTAAAAATTGATGGAGATTGAAAAAAAAACTTGTGCACCAACGTATTAAGTGAGACTTATTTCATCCTGCCAATGGCTTCATTAGTGCAGTTTGTGCTAAACTAATTTTGAAATTCTAAATTGACTCAATGTCGCTGTTCCTGTCAATATTTTTTTTGCTACAATCATCCCATTCTCCACCAACCAGAGCCTAAGTAACATCCGCAGGCTCCCATCAGTGTCATTCAACGGTTTAGCTTTGCCTCAAAACCCTTGCATGTGTTACGTCAAATAACTCTCTACTTCTCTATTCTGATCAATCTTGCTTGTGCTAAACTAAGTTAAATTACTGTCATACACCTCAGTTACTGTCATGCCACTATAAGCTACTCCCTCCGGTCTCAAATATAAGAAAAGATTCTTTTTTAGGTTCATTGAGTAGTTAATGTATCTGGTCTACATTGTAAAACAGACACATTAATTATTCAATGAACCTAAAAAATGAATCTTTTCTTATATTTGAGACCGGAGGGAGTATAGTTATGGAATACGTTCCAATCACAATGAGCAATAAATCAAGTATTCTATTTATTGCAAAATCATTTTGGACCGGAGTCTTCATAGTCAAAAGACTTCACTGTAAAGTGTAATTTTAAAAACACTATGAACCGTCAATATATTCTTAAAGGCTCAAAAGACCTACTCCAAAACCCTCCAGAGGTCTCAGCGCCCTCCAGAGGGGCCAAAAAGTCTAAAGGCGCGTCCTTCCCAGGGCGCTGCCTTTATTCGCTTCTAGAAGACTCTAGAATGCACTCAAATACCAAAAACGCCCATGTTACTTGTTAATCAAGTAACCACAAATCAGGCCTATGTGAGGCTATAAATGCAACCCTTGAGATCACTCTCAAGACATCCAATAATCAATCTAAACCCTAGAATACGATACTTAACCCTGTTATATGTCTTAGACTCAGATATCATTCCCCCACCTTAAATTTTTTATATAAAAAAATAATTAAACTTTGTTAGAACTTGAATGCATGAATTCTAAGTGTATGTATGATTTCACTTTTGGAGGAATCAAAATTGATTTTAAAGGTGGAGAATTGTTTGTTGACATGTTTTATTTCTCTAGAGTATAATTAATTTTATTTATAGAATTGATTCTACTTGAAGCTTATAGTTTTTGATTATAGAATTGATTATTACACTCCTTTTTTTTTTGAAAGGGTTACACTCAAATTTATTGTTTAACTCATTTTTACATAAATGTATCAAATCATAAATCACTTACGGTCAACTCAATTTTAATCAAAATTAATTTTACATATACAATTCATTCTAAATAATTTGTGGAAAATGCTTCTTTCTACAAAATGTCATTCCACCAAATACAAAATTAAATGTCATACACTTTTTAATTAAAGAACACGTATGTATTCTTAGTTTTAGTGGGCAATATTGATCGTGGTATATAGCAAAACTCCATTGCAAAACCAAACATAAAATAAGACAATACGTACATTTAAGATGTGCCTAGTACATTACAATGTCAGAATTTGCTTTATAAAGATTGTAGTAGTAAATGAATTTCCAAACACCGTAATTGATTGTTGCATAATTTAGAGAAACAAAAAAGGTTGATTGGGTAATCGGAGAAGGGGGGAAAGACAAAGTCGTGGGTTAAATCAAATTGACAAACTTTCTTTCATCGTGTCGGGCATGTGTGTTTGGTAGATGGTGTCAGTGAAACACTGACAAAATAGTACTGTACATACATTTCCATGCAATTGTCGCGAAACTTACACACGTGCTGCTGTGACAAAACAAAACCCAGAATGGTGGTGGTGTTGCCCAATTCAAACTAAGAACAAAGTAATTGTTTTTTGCTTTTGTGATTTCTTTTCACATTAGTATGCTTTAAGCCCATATTATAGTATTGCTTAGTTTTCTAATTTTTCCTTAATCTTTTCCTGATCACTGTATGTTCCTATAATGTGTAAGATTGACACATGGTAATTTGTGATTGGAAAATGCTAGACTTAGCAAAACAGTATTCATGAATGAGTTCATGAGTGAGTTGGCAAAATTATATCCTTTGGATTTTAAAATTATTTGAGCACCGCTTTAAAATCAAAGCAAGACCACCCATAAATTCCGGAAGGCTGAATCATGGTTGGCTACTGCTTCAGGAATTTTTTTCTCGGGATATATATGGCATCACTTTTTGTAATTTCATCAATATATTCTCTCAAAACAAAGAATTAATTGAGAGAAGTTAAATAAATTTAACTCTATCTCTCCATCATATCACTCTCATGATCATCCGGTCGTGATGCCATACGTCCCTTGACAAGGCCGGTCTTAAGATTTTTGATGCTATAGACGAATTAATAAAGTTGTGCCCTTTAAACTGTTGAATTTTTTTCTTCTTGCATTTTTTGTTGCAAAAAATTAATTCATAATTATAAGGTTCTCTAAAAATATTTTTTCAATAGAATTAAAAAAAACGAGTTAAAAAAACAAATCTAACAACTAAGCAAACATAATACCCCTAAAAAAAAGTTGTCTTGAATTGCTGCCCCTCGCACCCACCCTTAGGGGCACCCTGCTTCTTGAACTCATGTACTAGGAAGTTGAATCGTGCATGAACCATCTCCATGCCATCCACGTCCCGGTAAGTGTCTTTAGGGCCAACACCTATCAACTCCACCATCAGTTCGACCCCCTCATCTGATCTGACCAATTTCTCATCTTGGTCCAACAGACAACCCTCGACGGGTACATAGATGGAGCTGACATAACACGTCGTCCAATGTTGATGTCATCTTCCCAACCACAAGATGGAAGTTGGATATCTCCTCGTGCCACCTCATAAAGAAGGAGGACAACATGTCACGGTTAATCAGTGTGTAGCTCGCATCAACAAGGTTCTCCAGTCCACTAGTTGTGGCGTCGTCTATGAACCATTGCTCATTCAGAATATTCAGTCTTGTGCTCTTCTTTTCGCTGTTGATGTATTTTAAAGTTTGACGGAAATGTAAAAACAAAATAAGAATATATTAAAATAAATAATAAACCATATATTCAATAAAAATAAATAACAATTGAACCAACCAAGTTAAAATAAATAATAAACCATATAACATGGATGATTCTTACAACTCCCATCCTTACGTGTTTGACCGATCACATGGTGCAAATACAGGGCTAAGACAGACATGTCCTCGAGACCACCAGGAAATGACTCGTGAGACTGTGTCGACGCCTCCAACTGTTCAACTTCCTCATGTTGTTCAACCTCTTCCTGTTGGGGCTCATGCAATGGCTCATACTTAGCCTTGGGGGCATGATCATGTTTTTGCTCCTAAGACGGCTGGGTCTGTCACGGTTGACCTTCCTTGCATGCTTATGCCAACCTGAGGCAGTCATGCCCATCCTATTACCTTCAACAAGTTGGGTGTGCCTCTATATCTAGAATAAATCAAAATACAAAGAAAAATTAAAATGATGAACAAAATTACGACCTAAATCAAAATTTAGCAACCGGGACAATTTTGGATTGCAAAAGTCGAAATGTAGAAAAACACGATTCAGATTATAAAATCTAAACACAACCAGTATCCAAAAAAAAAATATCAAATAAACAACCAAATGTTTGAGAAAGTTCAAACTAACATCTTGTTTAGTGGTGGAAAGGTCACACAAGCGATGGATTCGAGCAACTTGACTTGACACAACGTAGAAAATTCGTTTTTTAGGGGGTGTTTAGGAGTATTTTTATTTTAGTTAAAAATACAAAAATGGAGAAATGATGGAAGGAAATTGGGCAAGTCGGCATGGTTAGGATTTTATAATCCAAAACATGTTTTTAAGTTTCAGATTATAAAATACGAATAGGGAACATAATGGGGGAAATGGAGGGTGTGCTAAAAGCATGAAGGTGTGATGAGAAATTCTCAAAGTGCAACTCAAATCGAGCATCTAAGGTCCAAGAGTAATACAGATTGGTCTGCTTGTGGAGGCATGCTTATTTGTGATTTTATCCTCATCCTTTGATTCTCTAACACCCCAAAGTCTCCCTTTTTTTTGTTTTAAATTTGACCCTCATCTAGATTTTGAGATTTGGACGGCATTTCTCCAGATTATACACTCCGAATGATTAAGAGAAGCACAAATTTCAGAAAAAGAAGATATATTGACCATGGTTGAACCGTAGCAAAATTAATTTTTAGTTGAATTCATGTAAAGGGTTGTAAATTTAACAAAACTCATAATCGTCCCTCATATCTATTGAAAGGCTAAATATAAGAAATCAAGATACAATGGTTAAAAAGGCTGTAAGATGCTATGGTAATTAAAGACTATTGCGTTCGGCAGATAGTAAGAAAACATGCACCTGTTAACCAACGTCTAAAAATACCCTATAAATTAAATATGCGAAATGTTAACGAGTGCCTAGGGACTCTTTAAACACTTTAAATGGTAAATTTTATATGAAAAGTTATGTAATGAATGCATTGTAAATTGTAACAGTTGACTTTTGAAAAGAATAATTTCTAAACTTGGGATGCTTAAAAAGTGCCTCGAGAGCACTCGTTAACAAAACCCATTAAATATTCAACATATAAAATGCAACAAAACCTTGTATAAAGAGACTATACCAAGCCAACGTGAAACTGAAGTCAAAACTCAAAAACTCAAAAAGAGACAATCTTTATTTAAATTGCAAATAATACCAAAAACTTAGAAATAACGTCAATAATATCAAAGAATATTCATCCATATAAATAAAATAAAGAAAAAGCCGTGTTTTAATCAATAACATCAAAATACAACTTCAAGCTAATATCAACCTTCTTTATGCGTAAGCAAGCAATTGTCACATGAATAACCATTAAAATTCTATATGCAATAATTGTATTGGAAAAATAATATAAGCTTTTTAAAAATCTTAATACATCAATAAGCCTCATTTTTTCTCCCGGCAACATATCTCTTTAGTAACCTTAACTCCACAAATAGTTCATTCCCATCGGTATCAAGATTGCTCATTATGTTTCAATGTCGTTTCAAAATGACCAAACCAAGTCTTCAAAGTTGCATCGTCCAATGATTGTAACTTGTGAGCAGTAAACAGGAAACCAAAAATACTTTCATACTCTTGGTATAACTCAAATCTCTTATTAAGATAAACAACGACATGATTGACTAGGTAAATAAAATAATGATTAACTCTAAAAGGATCCTATTCAGATAGCTCAACTGATGGGGTAGTGGAATTCTCATCAAACTATTTTTGTCTTCGAATTATAAGCCTTTGAGGAAACATCGGGACGATATTCAATTCAATAGAAATTTTCTTAGCATCATCCAATACATTATTAAAACGAGTTTCTCTATTATAATCCAATGCATTAGTAACTGTAACCCCTTCATTTGTTCCACAACATCGTCAATATGCATATCCTTTGTTGTCAAGGATTTAACTTCACTTATTATTTTAGAATCAAGATCATTTTCCAACACTTCAAGTAAAAATTATGTAAAATATGACATTTGAGCTATAGCTTTGACACTATCAACACGATCTCCCAACGAGTCGATGGCAATGATTTTGGAGTCAACCCTTTTACATTATCTTTCAAAATTTTCCATCTCTTAGAAGACATGGAAAAAAATTGTATAGATGCATTGAACAACTTCAAAAAATCTCTAGCTTTAATACAAGACTTAGCCATATCACACAATGTCAAATTAAGACAATAAAAACCACAAGATTGTCTATAATAGTGAAAATATGTTACACAATTTTTTTATGAAAATAAAAAGTTAATACTAAAAAATATGAAGACTCATTATTTGATCATTTAATATTAAAAAAATTAGTGGGTTTATTCAAATCAGTCCAATTGCATAATATGGTTATTCTACCTCACCGAAATCGAAATAGATTTAGGTTTTGAGTTTGACCAAATTCAATTCAAGCCAACCTAACTTAAAACATGGCTTAATATATATGGAAATGAATGAATAGTGCTATGACAAACTTATAGTGTTGTATTTGTTACCCACTTAAGTGGTCTTGACTCTTCGGTGTTCTATAAAACCAAGGTTGACCTTTTTTCATGAACTCGTCTCTTTTAACAATATGTATATTACATTGTTGGTGTCATTCAAAAAGCTTAAAATATATGTTAAATTATTGTTGTATTGTTTGTGTCAATAAGTATGGTTTGTTGCAATTTGAAAGTGATAAATATACCTATAATTATAATCAAAAGCTAAATTTAATAAAAAAATATCATTTGTAGTTTATACATATTAACGCAATAAAATGACAGACATACATGCTTAGAGTGCTCATCTGAAAGCTAGTTTGATATAATATAAATATATAACTTTTTTTTTTGACAAATATAAATATATAACTATGCATTAAAAAAAACACCAATCAACCACATTTAATTGTTTAAAAAAACGCATTTAATTGTTTCCCAAAAAAGACCGCATTTAATTATAACATATCAAATAGCCTCTCAGAAAAGAAAACATTCTCCCTCCGTTCCAAATTATAAGCAAAAAAAATTCATTTTCTTTATCCCAAATTATAAGAAAAAAAGACGAATTTTTATCATATTTAATTATATTGTTTCAAAAAATCATCTTTTCCAAAGGAAAATTAAATGCAAAGTGCATTCAATTTGCTCTCTTTTTTATTTTCTCTATAATCAACTACCAATGAAAATTGTTTTTACATCTTCCTATAAAACTTATTTCAATGGTAACACAAAAAACTGTTACAAACTACTATGTTTTAGTTATTTTTAATAAGTGTGATTTTTTTTCCTTATAATATGAAACGGAGAGAGTATCAAATATCATCAATATGATACTTTTAAAACGTCTGTAGAAAAAAGAAGATAGTTTTAGAACATTTCAAAATTAGTTACTATTTTGCATACCAAGGATAAAACTTTCTACATTTATTTACGCATTATTTGTATGATTCTTCACCTAAAAACATGTATTTTTATTGTTATAACAAACTTTAAAAAAAACTACAGATTTGATGAAGTCATAGGTAGTTAAATTAAAAATCATACAAAAAAAACACATATAACAATACACCTAAAGTCGATGTTTTTAATGTGTAGATAAGATGATTTTGTTTCCCCTCAAAATCAAATTCAAACCTAAACATGAACATTCTAGCTGTCATGCTCTAATTAGTCAATCACTTATGGTTAATATTAGATCAAATTAATCAATCAATCAATCATTCATTTGCTTTTATAATTTGTTTATTTTTTTTTATTAGCTGGCTGATGAAATTGAACAGTGAGGTAAACTTGGCGAGTAGCGCGCGTGGAATGCAGACTTTTCGTTGGAACAACTGGATAGATCTGAAGGTGGGCCCATAAATGTAACATTCACCATTAGATCCGGAAAGATGCATCATAGCCGCACAAAATATTACACCAATAAAAATAAAAACTTTACATAAAATTGCTAATTATTATTATAGGTGTCTAATATCTAATGGATGAATAAAACAAGTCAGCTTTTTAATTAGGGTTCGAGAAAAGCGGGTTCAGTAATCTGTTTTCTTAGGCCCAATATTCTTCTAGGGATTGGTGGAAAAAATAATTAAATTATAATGAAAAAATAATAATTAAAACCCTAAATTCTCCTATAAATACCACACCTCCTCCCCCCTATACCTACAACATCTCTTATTCTTAGCCTCTTTTATTCTTTGCATCTTGGTCTTGGATTAGGGTTCTGATTTTCTTATGATGAATCTTCCATTTCCATGACCTTGATTCAATTTTCTTTGTATCTCAAAAAATTTATACATACAATATACATATATGATGATCACATGGTCCTCTTTGTATTCTTCCACAGCTTTCTTGAACTGCATCCAAATTGAGTTCATTTGCATTGCCATGGCCATTGTTTTGCGGTTCAATAAAGCTGTGGGAAGATACAGATAGGGTCAACTACAAATGAACAAGTGGTTCTTCTCTATAGCTAGCTATTATTTGTCCTTTTTGTTTCCTGTGTGTGTGGCTATATATGGGATATGCTCGGTTCTGTTTAATTTCCCTTTTTATCTTATTTGACATGATTTTAATCACTGACTTTTGATATATTATATGTCTGATCAAAATTTTCAAATGCAGTCAACAGATCAATGAAATCAATTGGCAGATTCAAGATGATGACAGTGATATGATGTTGATGTTGATGATGATGATTCAACAATCAATTGGCCTCTTTTTCTGGACTCAAAATGATTCAGCCTTTGTTCTGATCCAAAATCAAGGCAATTTAATTTCAATTCAACTCACAATTATATATGGTTGATACTGAATTACTAAGCACTCCTAGTTATTTTGCAACAAATTTTCTCAAATTCTAGATTTTTTAATTTTATTTTTTAAATCGGGTATCCTCTGCGAACAAAGATTGTTTTTCTCATCCTAATTATGACCACAATAAATCTCTCACCTTCTCTCTCAGATCTTATAATTTGTTTGAAGGTTGTAATATTGTTTTGCCTTTGATTTGGTCTACTTTTCCTTTTTTTTTTTTTTTAATATTTAATTCAGCAATTTCAAGCAAGCTTGAATTGGTAAAATATATTTGGAGATGGTGGTTGCTAGTTGTGACAATTCATAGCTGTTTTGATCTGATGATAATATATAATTTTGTGATCTTGCTATGGCTAGTCATGTCCATGCTGAATACAATAATTTTTAATAGTTAATATAATTTTTAATAATTTGATCTTTAGCTTCTTCTGCTGTCTCCATCCCTATTTTCTTAGCCACAAATGCAGGCAAAGTTTATACATCTTACAATGGATCAATGGTCATCATTTAATATAGATTAAGAAAAACTGTCTCAAACTGAATTCATTCAAAACCATTGATCTGTACTTTGTACTGTATTAGTCGGCAAAATTACAGATAATTTAGTAATATAATAAACATTCTAGCCTGCAGATTCAGCACAACCTAGCATTACTTTGTATATTGATCTATTAATTAATCACGATTCCTTGACTGTGTTACCTATATTTTATTTGCAAGATTGGAACAATTATACTGTTCTTATCTTAACTTAATACAAAAAACTAAAATGTTATGGTTTTTAATACAGTCTAGAACTGCAACTGAATAAATTAATCAATTATATGTCTTTGTAGCAGCATCAATCACAACCACAATTGTTCGAATACATTTTGCTGAAATATAATACTTTGCAATGCAGCCACAATTTATTAAAACCATAAAAGAGGGTTATGTATATCTAGATATCTAGATTCATCCTCATCCTAGCTAGCTCTAGATCAAGATATTTTTTAATTATGAAGGGTAAAGTCTACACTACAAGTCACAACAAACACATTTTTTGTTTTAGGTGCACGAGACTCTAATTACAGGAAAGAACATTTTCAGTTACAGATTGTTATACACACAATATTGGACCACAAAGAGGTGACCATAATGCCTTTATCACTTGTATGGAACTTTCCAACAACTTAAAAATACTTTTAAGCAATTGGTGGGTGACTCTAGCTATAGCCTATTGGTTAGGTGAAGCTTTAATGGAAAAGATTAACCATAAGAATAATTAATCACAGATAAATATTAACCAAGTAAGTGTATTAATGTGATAGAAAAATGAAAGCTACCTAAAAGCAATATTATGCATTAGTAACTTGTGAAAGAAACTAGGGTTTTCTTTTTTCCCAAATAAAGTTAGAGACAATTCCATGATGTAAGAAATGAGTGTATTTAGATTACCTGCATGTACTATTTATTTTCTTTATTTTGCTACCTACTATATAACTAGTGCTGAAAATTTGTACCCTTCTTAATTCCACAAAGGATAATAGTAAAAAAATTAGAAACTGTAAAAAAAAAAACCTTTTTAGAGGAAAAAATGGATCTTGCATGGTCTTGAAGAAGAAGTGGTTGATCCCAGAAAAACTGTGTCTATGTCTGAGGATTTAAATCCGACAAAATGGTGAGCTTCAGAGCCATTAACTTTACAACAAGGACTTTTTAGTTGGTGGATTTTCACAACAAGCACTTTGAGTCCATATACAATACAATAAATAAATCCATCTTTTTTTTTTCTTTTTATCTTTTCCTTTTTTTCAAAAGATAATGTAAAAGTACTCATATGAGCATGCCACTTTATTTGTAAAATCAATATCCTAATCTAACTGTAACCCACTAATCTAACATGTATATTCTTATTTGTTCCTCATTCTATGGCTTTGATTTATTTATTTTTAAAATTTTGAATGATAAACATCTTTGAAGTTGAACTGATTGAGATGATGTTCTGCTTTTTGTTGTTTGGATCTATTATTATTGTTTGTTTATATTCAATATTGTCGTTACTTACTTTACTTTAAAAAAAATGTGACCCTCACTCATCATGGTTATGTATGCAATTATTTATGTTTACTTAACTTTAATTTAATTAATTAAATAAATGTGATGGACCTTTAGTGAGGCATTGTGGTCAAATGATGTGGATTGTGGGTTTTGTTTGTCTGAATTAAATATAGTTCACTTGTTTTTTACTTTGGAGGAAGAAAGATATATATTGAACTGAAAAAGTTAGATTTCCTTGTGCTTTGTGATGTGCCTTAAGAGTGGAAGATCGGTGAAAAGAGTTAAAAGACAAAGAAGGAATAAATTATTAGACAATCCTCTTGATCTTGCTGTTTTACCAATGTCATATTTGTCTTGTGGCTCCAACACATTTCATTTTATAATTAGTAAAAAACTTTAGCCCTTGATGCATGAGCTTTTATTTTAGCCTATTGCATTGCATTGCATTGATCCATTTAGTTATCTAGAAAAAGTGCTCTACATAATTAATTTGATTCTTATTTTGTAAGTGATAAGACCGCCCCCAAATAATGCTATGGTGAATCCAGTTTTTCTTGCCAATATTTCCTTTTCCATGGAATGAAAAACGGATGCAAGCATAAGCTTATAAGTTTCCTGCATTTATTATTATGTATATATATACGTTTCTGTTTTTGTATGCGGTCACAATCAACCTACCTTCCACTCATAAATTTTTAGTCCTATAGTTTTCCACTTAAAAAAGTTAACACAATAAAGAAAAAGAGAATAAAAAAATAAATTAATTTCATAATCATCAGATATCAAAAAAAAAAAGTTGAAATGCACTTTCACACGTATATATTACTACAACATTCGACAATGATTGAATAAGATCTTTTGAGTCTTGATCTTCAAACTTATTTAGAAGTTCAAAATTTAAATTCAGTTAAAGGTTGTGAGATCAAATTCAGTTATGAAAATGCGCTGAAAATAAAACTTGTGAGAGAGTTTATGATGATCTAATCCGACTAAGGATATTAGTATCTATTATTACACTTCCATAGTTACACACATGTTGTTCTATTTAAGAAAAAAAAGACAATATCTTATGCATAATTCACAGGCTGAAACTGTTACTTGAATATACATGATCATGATGATTATTCTTTGTGGAGGAGTACAATTTCGAATTATTTCCCATCATGGGTCAACAAAGTTTCCTTTTATTTTTATTTGGGCACTTTGATATGAGAAAGGGGGAAAGTGTTATTTTTTTCATTGGGCGTCCTCTTTGTTGGGGTGGTTTCATTTACTTACGTCAATAGCATACCCTACCATTGATAGTGGACATGTAGTGTTATTGTTGTCATTTTATTACTCATTTATTCCTTCATCACCGTAAAAATAATCCAATATCCTCTTTTAACGGAGCATGTAATATGAATTTATGCATAGCCAATTTCAACGGATCTTGCCGACATTATAATTAATGACTATATATCTATATGATTAATTTGAACCCGTTACGTGGTCTTACAAATTCAAAATATATTGATCACAACCATGAGCAACAAAAAATATCTACGATACATTATGTCATTGCCTGTTGTTGGTTAATTATATAAGTATTGATACTTAAATACTATTAATCGACCATAAGAAAATTAAAGGAAATTCAAATGGCTCAAATCAGCTCAATATTAGGACATTTGTTTTGGGATCACGATTTCACTTTGCATGGGGCTACCTAGCTACTTTTGCCGTTGAAGATTTGACCATGTAAAAGTGTTGTAATTACTTCTCGGTACTAAGAATAAAAAGAACAATGATAAATATGGGATAACTTCAATTTAGGGTTTTTTAACTGGTCCCAAGTATACACATCATTTTTTTAATAATTTTTTAATCACAATATTTAATAAGCCCTAAGTCACTCCAATGAAGACTCTCTAACATAAAGTCTAAATCGGTCCAACCACTAACTCTTCATCATATACATTCCAGCAATCATCAAACAATCACATCTTTCTCACATCACTATTTTTTTTTTTTCTCTTTTTTTTCAAAGTATATACACTCACATGGATCCATGTACACAAAACCATTTCCTAATAAAAAAAAGCACTACGATGTTAATTGGGGTGTAAAATACACAAAACGATGCATGTCAGAGTATGTTAATCAATAAGTATAATTATATCTTTAAAAAAAAAGTATAATTATATTTTTAAATGGGTCATGCTAACTAGTACTGTTGGGGCACTGATTAAGAAAAGAAAAATGATAAATTTTACATTGAAAACAACATTTTCTACACTTTTAGTATTTGGTTAAGTAAGTTCTAATTTTTTTTACTATACTTGTTTCTCTAACTTTTTCCTTTCTACTTCAATAAAATAATGATCAAGGTGTATCATCATACACATTTAATTTATTTTTGGTACAATACACATTTAATTTTAATACACTCATTTAATACATTTTTTCTTTATCTCTTTTCCCATCACACCACCAGTATATCACTTCACTCTCTCTAGCTATTTCTTTTTCTCTCAAGATTTAGAATAAATATTAGGTGTCCAAGAAATATTTTCCGTCTGACTTAAATACCACTATGGTCACTTAATTAATTTTAAAAGTTTAGTTTGATCACGTAAATTTAAAATCAGTCAATTTGGTATTTTAACTTATTTTAAAAAAGTTTATATTGGTTGCTTAACTTTAAAACTGACCAATATGGTCCCTTAACTTATGCAATTTATGGTAACTTGGTTCCTTAACTTATGAAAATATATACTATCATATTCATCTATTGAGCAACCAAGTTTCATTAACTTACACAAGTTAAGGAACCAAGTTGAGTTGACTTATAGTTTATATGAAAATAATTTAACTTTATTTTATCTTATATTAAAATTTATATGATGAACATATATGTTATAAGTTGTTAAATTTAGGTCCAAACAGGGCCCTAATGTCTTCAATTTGGATGAAGATATGATACTCAATTTCACTTTGTGTGGATGTTCTAAGTTAAATAAGATCATCCTAAGGCTTCCTTTGTGATCCAACACCACATTTATCAGAATTAATTGTATCCCTTTATCGAGTGCACAAAACCTTTTATATATAGAGTTTCAAGAGAATTATGGTGAATCTTGTTGAAACCTATGAAAGGTTCTCGGAGAAATGGTGATTGATTATTAGAAGAGTAACATGCACGTGTGCAGGCAGTGAATCATTTTAGTGTGTGCTCTTGGAGTGGAGCCTATTAAGAATCGAGTCTAAGCTCGGTTCACAATAGGTACAATCAAGATAAAATATTTGGGTAATGAAGGCGATAATTTGTTGGTTCAAATTGATGACAGGCGTAAAGGTAAGTGTTGTGAATTCGTTGAAAAAATCACACCAGGAGAAAGAAAGAGAGAACACACGAAAAATCACTTGATGTATGGAGCAAATTAATCAAGCAACCAAAATAAAGTGGGTGACAGTTATAAATACAAGCAAAAGTAGAAAACAACAGGAGAAAGAAAGAGAGAGAACACACGAAATTTGTTTACCCAGTTCGGTTCAATACTAACCTAGTCTGGGGGGAGAGCAGTCATCCGTCATTCGTTCTACTATACTGATAAGTAACTATACAAAGAGATATCAAAAGGTTACAAGAATTAGTTTCAAACCTAATTCTACCTAAAGTCTCAATCTCTTTCCGTGACCAAGAGACACAATCCTAATAGTGTTTCCAAGGTGAATCAATCCCAACCCTAGTGTTGGTTGCCAAGAGCAAACTCTATAAACCCTAGTTATTGTGTTGGCTTCTAAACTCTTGTTTTCAGCTCTCTACTCTCTCATCTTTCATTTGATACAAGGTTTATATTTATAGAGAAATATAACTCGTAAATTTGGAATGGATAACACGCTGAAGATACGTTTATTTTTTTCTCCTTCAGTGAAAGAATATTTGCATCAAATTTTCCTTCATACGGTACAAAAATATATTTATTGTCCATAAATATATTTTCAACACAATATATTTGAAACAAATCTTTTATATTTTTCGCAACAATATTCTTCATCTATCAAATTTTGAGTCATGCTACAACAGTAGAGAATAACTTCAAAAAAGTTTCTTTGCAATTTATATGTTCTTGACAAATTTCTTTGGGAGTGGCGAAGGTGGAGATAGTGAAGCGGAAGAATACTTGTTTGGTGTGGTGTGAATGTTACCAGATAACCTATTCACTTTATTATAAAGTTTTTGCTTCTATTTTAGCAAGGGAAACTACCAAAAGGCTTACTGTGAGTTGGCACACCACTTTGTGGTCAATATGGAATGCTAGAAATGACATCATTCTTCGGGGAAAACATGCAAAGGTGGAAGGGGTAGTATGTAAGATCAAGAATTGGTTTTGGTGTAGAAAATAGGGGTATATATCCTTGGTTATTTTATGACTGCTTTGCAAATCCCTAAGATTGCATCGGTAGGAAATGATGTACTGGGAACTTTGAGTAGATTGAGTATTACTTATATTTTATCTATTTGAATAAAAATTTGGTTTGCTGTTAAAAAAACGAAGGAAAATTGAAAATAAATTACAGTGTTCATATACCTTTGTTGAGGTGGAAATTAAGTGAGGAGGCCTTTCCATCAAAACCATGAGGCCCAATATTGACAATAGTCCAATTAAATTCTTGTTAAGTGAGATTTAGGTTAACATATTAAAATTGGCCATATTAAATTCTTGCATGGCAACTGACACGTACCTGTTTAGACCCCCGACATAACAAAAATATATACTACCACATTCTTTACTTGTTTATGTAAAATAAATACAAGATGTGAAATCAACAGTGGTGTCAAAAACTCAAAAAGCAAGAATAATATAACTCCGTACTAGGAAAATTTGGTTCAGGATTCAGTTCATGTTATTGAGTTGAAAGCTTCATCCTGCATCTATCATCACTTACCTATATCTCTGTCTCTCTGCTTCATGTCGTGTCACAATTCACATACCTGTTACATTTCATGGGATACTCAATTGGTTTCGTGTACCCGTGTTCAAAATTTCCACTATTTCCCTGAATCAATGCTGTAAAATATAATTGGCCTAAAATACAGCTTTTACATATACTCAATTTTCTCAATTTTAATTACTTTCTAATTTTTCATAAAAACTTGTTTAATTTTATGGATTTAATTGATATGCACTAAATAATCCAGCTTTAGTAAAAAAAAAATTAAATATATCATTGCGAACTAGAAGATTAGTTCCATATCAAATTCAAATGACCTAAATCGTAGAAATACCTTAGAAGGATTATTAAGGTCAAAAATCTAAACTGCAATGGAATCATGCACTATCATATTTTTATGGAATCATGCATGCACTAACACTGGTGGATGGTTCTTTTACACTTAAATCAATAATATTTGACTTTAATTGTATTTGTTTATCTTAAAATTTATACAGAGAATAATTTGTAATTGATTGATAATTTAAAAAAATTAATTAAAGAGGGAGTGTATCAAAATTAATCTCCAATTTAATTTTTTTAAATGAATTGACAAAAAGGTTAATTCAAAAAGTTTGATTTACATAAACTTGTTTAAAATACCTCAGAAAAAAAACTTGTTTAAGATTTTTTGCCAGTAGAGATTTTTTTTTCCCAATTTAACTATTAGTACATCATCAGACTAGGTATCTATCTTTATACTAATCATATCCTTTTGTATAAGATGATGCACAGAAATGCCATGCCTCTGTGCCCTGCCTGATTTAATCAGATTTCTTTGTGGTCCTACTCCTATCAGAGCAACGTGTTCCACCACGTTAGGATAATTCTTCATATTCTATACAAATGTTAAATTATGCCTTATATTTGGTAAAGGTTCTTTTTGTGATGTCTCGTTTTCTTTATATACTACATAACAACAATTCCACAATCCTCACTGCTAACACAATATCTTTTGTCACAAATCCCCATAAATCTTGATTATTTTAGATAGAAACTCAATTTTTTTTCTTTAAATTTTTAAACGAATAGAAGCGACAAAGACTGAATCTCAATGAAATGGGACAAGCAAGAAGAGGGATGTTAAATTGACTTTTCACAATAATAATGTAGAATGTGACCATGAGAATTTGTGTGTAAAACTGTAATAATAAGGTTGAAAACCTAGTGACAACAAAGACGAGACATGAAGTATGATTAATAAATTACCCAAGATTTCAGCACCAACTTGGATTTCTAGAGAGAAAGAGACATTCAGATTTTACAGACAGAATAGTTATAGAGGGAGAGAGAGAAGGGTTAAAATCAATACGCCAAATGATGTCAGGAGAGAGAGGAGTGAGTGGTTAAAATAAAAAAAAATAAAAAAATGATGTCATGTAGTGACAAAGGTTAACCTTTTTCACAGAAATGTAGGAGAAGATATTGATTCATTAAACTAAAAGGGCAACAAGAAGAACTATCATCATTAATGATAAAAAGGAAAAGTAACAAGGGAATCTTCTCTGCAACACAAATACTACTTTTTTTTTTTTCTTTCTTTCACCATTTTGATTGAATGAATCAGTTTTTTTACTAGTACATTAGTTAATTGGAAAGTTCACCAATTCTACACAGACAACTAGGAAACATTAAATTATACACACTTTTTTTTTAAATAAAAAATTAAATTAAATTGTAATATTCTACTGCCTCTTATCTTGCATGGCTCAAACGTGTATACTATCTGAATTTAACAAAAAGTTGTTTATAATCTTCTTTTTTTCTGTGTTTATGATTTTCATGTTCAAAATAACCACATTGTCATGCTCATTCAAAGAACCAACAGAAAAACAAGTGTTGTAGAGTATAGACCCTACCCTACCCATTTTCTCACAGGAAAAAACAGGACCAGTAATAATTCAGTTAAAGTGAGTATTATTTTCTTTCTTTCCTTTAACAAAACAGAGAGAAAACAATTTAACCGGATCAAATTATAGAATTATGCATCAAATCTATGTATAAATTCATAAACTAAATCTGAGATATAACAAGGCCATAATTGTAAATAAATTCTCCATGATAAATGAAAATTCTTGCAAAAGAGAAATATATATATAAATAAAGAGTTGAAAAGATGAATATGCATGAAAAAAGAGGAAATTGAGTTACCTTGTATTATGCATCTGCAAGAGGAGCTAGCTAGGCTTCTAGCTGCCAAAATGAAGCCTGAATTGCCATGTTCTCCCACAGCTTTCTTGAGCTTCTAGGGCTTTTAATCTTGAAAACAGATTTAAGATACGAAAGAAGTTCAAGAAAGCTGTGGAAAAGCATGACCAGGACTTGAAAACCAAAATTAGCCTCAGATCTCAAATCTCTAAGGTGAGTTAATTAGCTTGTGTTGAAGAAGCACTTATAATGAGCAAAAAACTTGGTAGAGATATATATAGAGAAGAAGAGAAGGTAAAACTGAGAATTGAGAAAGAAAAATAACCATATGCCCCTTGAAAGTTCTCATGGACCACTCTACCATTTATAATATCAATCTACCAAGCTTTATAAAGAGAAAATAGAGAGGGGGGGTGGGGAGTGGGGGTAGGGGGGGTGTAGGGTTCATTTCACTATCACTTAACAATAACAAAGGTGCAATTTATTTACCTTTCAAATTGGCTTACTTTCCCGGTGAGTGCGCAGTGGGTCACAATGCAAACACGTCAGATTGGTAAAGAACAATAATCTTCCTAAAAAAGACAAATCAAGAAAAAGAAAATATTGTAATTGTTATAAGCAAATGAGATATTTAGAGGTCGTTGTAAATATTTGCATAAACCTTTTCCCATTCCCTTCACATGCAACCATGTGAGCATGATCTCTTTTTATTTTATTTTCTGTAGATTTAAAGTATGGGTGGTTTATGGTCCCCAATCTTTCTATATGTATTAATTTTGTTTCTCTTTTAATATCTATGAAAATTAAATAAATTGACAACCACACATATTTACAATTCCAGGTCATGATAATCAATTATTTTGCTGTAATGCATATGTTTTATATGAAAAAAGAATAATTCATCTGTAGCTGTTACAATATGGTTGGCATATGAGGCTGTCCAAGCTAGGACGATGGATGGATGCTTATTTTTTGTATTTTTAATTAACTGATCCTAGCTAAAGAAATGGGATAAAAAAGGTAGAGCCCAAGATTGTTTTTCCATATAGAGGTGTCTTTTCAATTATTCTACTTATACATCCTGGAGCTATTTCAACTGTGTGCTCCACATCTACAACTAGCTACTTACACAAATCAAGATGTACACAATATAAAGTGGTTGAGATTTTAATGCCAAATGTTGGCTCAAAATTACAAATGCACTCACTTTTATCTGCACTTTTGCCATTTTAGATGTATCAAAAAATTATTATGCCTAAAGTATGTCCATTATCATCAATTCAACTTTTCATATATTCACATGTCTACATTTCTTATTGTTATAAAAAAGGTTTAGATTTCTTATTCTTAATACAAAAGTTTCCATGTAAAAGAAAAAAAAATAGAAAGTTGCACTTGCATGCATATAGAAGTAATAGAAGTTTTGAATAATTTCTTGGCTTAAATATGAAAATAGTCCCTGCAAATATTTGACATTTTGGTTTTAGTCCATGTAAAAATATTTTTTTTGTTTTAGTCCCTGCAAATATAAAAAGTTTGCTTTTGGTCCTTGGTATTTTGTTTTAGTGCTCGTAAAATTGATTCATATTGGATTTGGTCCTTGTAATATGTAGAATATTTGATTTTAGTCCCTCAAAATGAATATTATAGGGACCAATTTCAATATGAAATGATTTTACAAGGATTAAAACAAAATACCAAGGACCAAAACCAAATATTCTATATTTGCAGGGACTAAAACCAAAAAAATATTTTAATAGGGACTAAAACCAAAACGCCAAATATTTGCAGGGACCATTTCCATATTTAAGTCTAATTTCTTTCGAAATGTAATATTTTTTTAATCAGCAATATATTATTACCAACAAGCCCGTGCGAGATGCACTAATAAGCCCAGGTGGAAAAAAACATAAATACAAGGGGAAATCGGTTGCCACAATACACTGGCTCGAACAAAAACCCCATAAAAACCACCCCAAAACTAAAGAAACACACCACTGGACTGGTCCTAAAAAGGCAACCAGCAACAGCTGCACATAAACAGCATAAACAGTAATGCTGCTAACCCAAGTTCACCTCCAGAACACGCACGCAACAACAACATCACCTCCAAAAAACTCCCCACCGCTAGCAGCAAAACAACACAGCAACACTGTTGTCATGACAACATCCATCACCCAAAGTGCCTAGCAGCAAAAAACCGGGCTGGCTACCGCAATCAGTGCACCGAACAACAGCACAACAGCTGCTAAAACCTGCCACTGCCATCCCGTGACAGTGTCTAGCCCACAGAGGACCGCAGGAAAACCAGCAGGGACACAACATCACAGCCTCCACAAAGCAACCATAGCCGCAAGGAACAAACCACTAGCAACAACCCTGAACACCCACCAACAGAATAACCAACCAAAACAGACCCAAACCACAACCTGGATCAACCATGCAAGCAACAACGCGGATTCCAGCACCATTCATAGAAAAGACAAGACTCAATATTCAATATAGCCAAACTCCATTGCCACGACAACATCCACCAATTCCACAACCTCCACCAACCTATCGTTGAAAATAGACTTCCAAATTAACCACGCCGCTTTCCTAAGCTTCTTTGTTCCCACTTCTCTAGTCCAACAAAGAGCATGAGTGAATAAATTAGGAGGAGTGATAAAACTAAAATCCAACCACCTCGTCACCTCCCTCCAAACCCTCGAAACTCATTCACAATGGAGGAAGAGATGTGTCACCGATTCGTCGGCATCCTCACAAAACATACACCTTTTAGAGTCCTCAACCCCCACAAGCCTTCTCTTAGCTAAGTTGATTTTAGTCAGGATCCTATCCAGCAACATAGTCCAAGAGAAGATCAACACCTTAGGCGACGCTTTGGATCTCCACATTTCCCAGAAGATGACCTTTTCCACATTATTCAAGGGCACCTTGACATGAAAAAGATTAAGAAGTAATGTGTAGCACGACTTAACGGAAAAACCACCCTCTATATCCGGTTTCCAAACCCACAAGTCCACACTAACCCCCATGACCCTCCCCTCCAATCGAGCAAGAAGATGAACAACAAGCTCCTTCTCCCACTCAAACAACTCCCTCCACCTCACGCCCCCTTCCTCCGTGAACCACAAATCCCCCACCAACTCTTCTTGAGAAAGCGCTAAGGAGTAAAGGCGAGGAAAAACCTCCATCAAAGGCGCATTAAGGGTCCATAAATTCTCAATAGAAGCTTCACCTATACACAAGGTATCATCCGCATATTGAAGATGGGAAACAACATTAC
>Ga0228710_1002302_pt1 | contig 29983 bp, 15 predicted proteins | sample MedpolnodulmetaG_FD_177995 | JGI IMG/M metagenome (GOLD analysis project Ga0228710, IMG submission 177995) | Root nodule microbial communities from Medicago polymorpha collected in Santa Monica, California, United States - pink nodules | ecosystem: Host-associated > Plants > Roots > Nodule...
AGAGGAGTTGAGAGACGTTGAGAATTTAGCCGTTACATCAACTTGTCCTTCTTGAAGCTTTGATTCTTCACCCTTGATCCTTTGCCTGATTTGATACTTGTCCTATGAGGAACTTAATTCAAATCCAATCCAGAATAAAAGGAACCACTTCTGCAGCAATGTTACTGTTATCTTTGTCTTGTAGTAGAGACACAAATTGCAGAGAAGGTGGTTGCAGAGTTCGTGGCCGTACATCTCGTACACTGTCCTTTGTCAACTCTGGTGAAGTAGCTTCTGGTAAGATATGCTTCTGATGTACAGAGCTTCTGATGTTCAGCGCTTCTGATGTTCAGCGCTTCTGATGACGTGTCTTCAGGAGCTCTTCTTCAGACTCGTTTCTTCAGACGCCGTTCTTCAGACGCAGTCTTCCAGATGCTTTAAGCTTCAAATAAATTCCTTTGCTCTAGAACTTGTTCAATCAGAATCTCTAAGAATAGTACTTTGATTATGGATCCTACACACTTGAACAAATTGTTTAGCATATCCAATTGATTATTTTTAATACCTTGTTATTGTCAAAACTCAATAGGTGACTTGTGAAACACCCTTGTTCCAACACGATCTAATGACCGACTAATTTGAGGGGACCAATCTCACCGTCCACTTGCAGAGGCCCCGTTCTAAACCAGAGCAAAGCTCTGTATGGAGTTGCCCACCGAAATTGGCATCAAAGGGAATCGAACTTAAGACCTTTTTGGTGCACATGATATGGAGACAAGATATGGTAAAACTATCATATCCTGATTCAATTTGCTGTTTGGTGCACCAACATTCAATTTGCTGTTTGGTGCACCAACAGGAAAGGATAATCTAAACTTATTTATAATCTTATCCTACTCACTCTTAGTAAATTCTATCCTTAATTTTTGGTGGGTTAGCAACCATAGCATAGAGTTATCACACGCGCTTCTTCTATTACTCAAAAAAATCAAAACATTCTTCGACTCCCACCCTCTCCAAGAATACAATTCCAAAATCTCGTTTCGGTTCTTACTTGCTCCTAATTTTTGCTTGCCTATACCCTTTCGTTAGGTTTTTTTCTTTTTAATTTTTTTTTCCGATTCTCACCAATTGATTTTCAGTTCCAACCGTGTTTCTTGTTTCATTTTTTTTCTTCTTTCTATTCAATCCAATTGATTTTTAATTCTTCAGGCTTCTTATTTTTTTGTGTTTCGTGTTTCAATTTTGTTTCTATTCCAATCGAATTTTTATTTTGTGCTTCTTAATCTGCTACATTCATAAGTTTTATAAATGAACTCATGGTTATTCTAATATATAATTTTATATAAGTTTCATGGTTGATTTGATTTTGTAATGGGGAAAGTTGAAGAATTAAATGCTAAGATTACTGTGAAAACCACCGTGCACAAGGAAAGAGATGAAGTGCAAAACGGTGATACAGAAAAAATGGGTTTAATCTTTCTTTTTTTTTAATAATTATTTTTAGCTTAATTTCTCAATCATTAGATTTGGGTTGCAGAAGGAGTTGTAGAAGAGGATCCACATCCTATATTATCATATCATGGAACCAAACACAAGATAGAATAAGACATTGCTATCATCTCTTTTATCATATGTGCATCAAACATATGATAGGATAAGTGTCTATCCTATCACTATTATATCCTATTCTTATCCAACTTCTAATCATATTATGTCTTTATCCTATCATGTGCACCAAACGGACTCTTAGAGGAGGACACTCCAAGATCCCAAGTCAACCCCTAGGCCAACCCCAAATGGATTTTTTTTTTATTAGTGACAAAACTTGTTGAAATTCTTAAATATTCTGAAGAAAAAAATTATAGATATACTTCTTTTTAAATAAACATAAAAGAAAGGAATGAACAATATACTAGTCATTGTAGTCAATAAATTGTACATATCTAATGTGTGAATAAACAATAAATATATTTTTAATTTTGGAGAGTAAGGGCTCATCTTGCAGTGGTCTATTTTCTGCCCCATACACATACTGCATCTACCACTTTGCATGTCTGGACTTTGTTTAATGTCCCCACACGCTAGTCCAACTTTTTTTATTTTTCCACTAACACTAAATTAACAAGACAGCAACAATGTTACTTATAATGTAGCTCTTGAGAGTTATACGTGCATGCATATCTTAATTACTGCGTTATCAAGAATTAGCTAGATAATGGGGAAAAAAGGAATTGAAAAATAAATAGAAATATATGAAAAGGAACATAAAAATAGAAACAGACATGCATAATTTTTGTAAAAAGAAAATATAGATAATAAAAGCCAAAATATAAAGAAATAGAGAATATGCATATCGAACTTTTTCTTGTAGGATGGTGCAAAGGATACTTGGTGTTGGGATTGGAATCTTGATCCAAAAATGATACACAGTTAGCGGCCTGTACCACTTGTTAGCTAGGTACTTATAGCATCTATAATGGTAGTTTTTTTAACATGGACTCCTTAAATGACCCCACATTACACATCACTTATTTATAATATTTTTATAAAAGTACATATTAAGGATTCAAGGACTCCAATGAGAGTACATTAATAAGGACTCCAATAAAAAGTACTAAAATAGGTCTCACTGACTTTACATCATTAAACAAAAATGATTTATTTATTAAATTATAAATTACCTCATAATATTTAAGTATAATCCTTAAAAAAAATAAAATTATAAAACATTTATTTATTCGTATGAACTTAAAATGATGACAAGTATTAATTACATGAATTAAAAAATAATAATAATAATAATTTGCATGAATTACATTTTATTTAAAATGATGACAAATAGATAAAATAATATTTAAAACAACTATTAATTATTTTTTTGAAATCAAAACAACTATTAATTATTAAAATATTATTTCTTCTGTAAGCGAGACCACATAGTAAAAATGTTTTATTACTTCTTTTAAACGTGGGACCCGTTAGTTGCCTAGGAGAGAGAGTCCTTATATAGTTACCCGTTCCTTAATGGGGACTCATTTTTTCTTCCTCCAATGGAGAGTCCTTAACAGGGAATGATCCTTGTTAAGTAAGGACCTCCCATTGAAGATGCTCTTATGATAACATTTCTGATCCTATTTGAAACAAAACAGGTCCGTTGAAGGTTTCCGTGTTTATTTGTCGGATGTTACGCGATTGAATTTCAACTAAAGATAACTTGATTCCTCAACGAGCTCTCCCGCCTAATTCCAATAAATGCACCTGGTGGGTGTGGCCCGGAGAAAAATTGGAATCATCTTTTCATGTTTTGTTATAACTACAAGAGTATTTGGTTTTAAGTTTTTTAATGGCTTGGAATCTCTTCTAGTTGTCCGAATAATCTTTGTGACCATCACTCAATTTGCATGATTAAGAGGTCACTCTAAAAACGTTTGGTCTTCTCTTCAACTGATTTGGTTGACTTGTGTATAAGTAATTTGGAAGGAGAGAAATTTTATATCTTCCGGTATAAAGAGAATCAGAAGCATCAATCGAAAGAAAAAAAATTACACTTTATCTTTTGATTTTCAATTTTGGTGGCAAAATCCTCTCCATAGCATCAGTTTTGTTACTTAACTTTCAATTGCTTTCGTTCTCGTTGTTGGCTCTTTATTTTTGTACTATGACCTTTTTTAGGCCTTGGATCTACTATTTGTGCACACCTAGTACCAAACAAGATTTTTGTTGGTATTAATATATTTTATTTTAACTTAAAATCATAAAAGTGATCAAGGACAGACATGAGTATTGTGCGTGTGGGAGGCAAGTGCCTCACTGTAATTTTTTTTTTGAGTTATATGATATTATAGTTTATTTGATGGCGATGATAAAAAGATGAGTTTATCACATCCTACTTAAATCTTGAATTTGATGTGCTAATGAGATAAGCAAATTTGTTTATGATTTTTCCCTTGCCTCTCTTCCATCGCAGTTTTGGTCTCTCTACTTCTATTGCATCGCACAACAACCTTGCATCTTCTCTTTGTGACTCTTTCAACCATCTTCTCTTTTCGTTTCATTCATTCTCTCTCTGTGGCCAAATTAATTTATTATATTTTTTTTTCAAAGTGCCCCTTCAAAATAGAAGATGTGCAGTTCTGCTTTTTGAGAGCGATTTTATGTTGATTTATCATCATTAAATTATGCTTCATTTGTCTTTTTTTTTCGTAACAACTATGCTTCATTTGTCTCTAATTATATACATCATTACAAATTTCACATGTATTAATAAAAATTGGTAGTATGGTTACTATGTTTATTTTATATGAGAATATTATTAAATCGTGAAAAATATTTTAATACAAATTAGCAAAAAGAAATTGAGGGGTAATAATAATTAGTAATATTAATTATAGCTATGTTTGAAAAAATAAAATAATATCTAGTAAATTAAAAAGCGTTTTCTTTTTGTATAAAAAGTGGACAGAGCCCAAGAAATGAAGAATTAAGCTATTAATCAAACATTTGAAGGCATGTAAGTGCCATAAATATCATTAGAAATGAGAATTTAAAACTCTTTAATGAGAGTCTCAGTAACATGTAAATCAAAGGAGTCTAAAGATAGACTAAAATTAGGTAGTCAATCTATTGATTTATTTCTTTTACATCATATATAGTTGATCTGAACTTGTCAATTCATATTTTTTTAATCACGAATGCGTCAAAACAAAGTATAAACATTTTCATTGGCCTTAAAAAATAAACATTTTCATTGAACATTTTTAATGCTGACTTATAAGTAATGATGGATATGGATGAAATGATTTTGAATGATATATATTGGAATTAAAAAGACACGTAACTTGAAAGAGAAAAAAACACGTAATATTTGTACACTCATGAGAATTAATATTTGTATGCGCGTGAGGCCCATCTCGATTTTTTTTTTTAACACTCATATGAGAATTAATTTGTGCCACACTAATAACGCGCTAGCCGCTAAGATTAGAATCACATTAATTTCTAATTGCAACTTGCATGCAACTATCCAATTTTGCAAAAAAAAATAAAATAAAATTGATCTTGCTAACTAATGTTCTAATAAAAACTTCATTTCAGAAATACAAATGTTTATCTTTGTCTTAGTTATAGGTAGACCATTTTTTAATGTAAACTTACTTATTTTAATACTATAGTCAATATCATTAGGGGTGTAACAATTTGGTTTGGATTGGTTTTTAGTCAAAAGAATGTCTGAACCGATGAAACCTTCATCGGTTTGGATTGGTTCGGTTTTCACTGTTTTCAAAAAAGAAACCGAACCAAACTAATCGGTTTGGATTGATTTGGTTGATCGGTTTATTTAAAAATACAATTAAATTAAATTCATATTCTCACAAAATATTTCATAGAACTTTGTATAATTGTATTTCATATTTTGTTTTTTCATGTTCTCTATTTTTCAAACAACTTTTTATAACTAACCTTTCTCAATATTTCATACATATGATCCAAGATTCACTCATCCATCATTCTTCAAAACACAACTTCATCAATATTTCAATCATCCATGATCCATACATGCATCATTCATCAACAAACACAAAAATTCCAAAAAGAACATCCTAAAATTAAAGCATAGTCAAAATATTAAATCCATGCAAACTGAAATTTAAACATCATGAAATTTTGGTCGCCATGAACAATGGGTTTGGCGTGGTTGACGGTTAGGGTTTTTTTTATAGTGAAACTGAAAGAGTCTAATTGATGAGATGAGATGAAGATGAGAGAAAGTGAATGGATTAAAAAGTATTTTATGTTGGACTTCAATTTTGGGCATAACCATAAGTTTGTGTGAGGTAGGATAATATTAGTAAAATAAGGAGTGTGGTTATCATCGGATTGGTTCATCGGTTTCACGGATCTGGAAATGAAAAACCATGAACCAAACCAAATTAGATCGGTTTCGATTGGTTCGGATCGATTTCAAACCGAACCTAACAAGGTCGGATATTTTTTCAGTTTGGTTCAGTTTGGATTTTCGATTTCGTTGGTTTTGCCCGAACCACTTACACCATTAAATATCATAAGGACACTTATTGACATTCTCTATTAATATTTTTACGATATTTGTCCTACATGCTCCCGACCATAATACAGATACAATACAGTGCTAGCTAGAAACATTAATGCTTTTTAGCAACCCACAATCTATCTATATGACATGAAATCTCACAAATAATATAGTCTTTTACTCCTTCTCCATCCAATTCTATAGTATAGTGAAAACACTTTCATGGAGTCAAATATACTTTTTTTTGTACTTCTCTTTAGTTCCACTTCATTGATTTTCATCTCAGATTTTGCTTCAGCAGCTACACTTAAGCTCAACACTCAAGAGGGTAACTATACCTTAATTCATTTTGTTCAAGTTTCAAGTGCTTTTTCTTTTTGGTGTATGGTTCCTTTAAAGAAGATATTATTTTTAAGCTCGGATCTTCTTTTTTTTTTCTGATTGCAGTGAAGGCATTGAAAGAGATAGGGAACAAGATTGGGAAGAAAGATTGGGATTTTGGAGTTGACCCTTGCAGTGGAAAAGGAAAATGGAATGTTTCTGATAGTAGAAAAGGCTTTGAAAGTTCTGTGATTTGTGATTGTTCATTCAACCACAATTCTTCTTGCCATGTTGTAAGCATGTACGTACTGGATTCTCTTCTTTCTCATCTTCTCTCTGTTTCATTTTTTTTGGATTCTTTAAAACAAAAACATGTAGCAGAAAATCACGTGCAATCATGTGTAGTTAGGCTTAGGAAGATGTTTTTCTACACAAGTGTTGTTTAAATTATCTGTCTTTTTTTGGTCACGTATTTTTTACTGTAGAAGCTTTGATTTTTACCATAAAATCTTCACGTGCAATACATACAATTTCTTTTTTAACATTAACAAAGTGAAGTTTTCATTTTTTTAAGAAAGTTTTTGATTGGTTGTAAATTCATGTTTTGTTGTTGGATTCAATGAACATTCAACAAACAAAAGACTTTTGTACTCCATTTTGTGTCTAGCACCATATTTTCAGTGATTTATTATGCATATTCATTCACATATGTGGCTTGTCAGATTGTCACATTGGTCTAAATGTGATTTATCAACAAAAGAAAAAAATATATATATTGTTGGTCTAAATGGGAATGATTATTGAACTCAATTATTAAAAATAAGGTTTAGAATTTTGTGTAATTTGGTCAAACCAACAATCAGTCTGAAACTCTGATCAATAAGAAATGCAAAACATTGACTTTGAAAAGGATGTGCTGTCTGTGTCTTCATTCATTCTTTTAAGGGTAAAATTTAATTTTTTTTTTTCTTTCTTGTCATAATTTTTTTGTTAAATTTTTTTTTTTTTTTTTTTTTTTTTACTTTAAACCATTTAGTATTTTTGTTCCAGCAAGCTGCTGTCTTTTTTGGAATGAAGATTTGTGTTTAGTGATAATAGATAGATTAGTTATTTTTCAAATATAAAAATATTAATTAATTAGTTTATGTTCAAAGAGTGGTTAGTGGTTTAGTAAACACAATTTGTTCATACATGAATGTAACACATTGGGATATCAAGCCACAAAAAATGTAATTTGAACTAACTATAAATTATACCCATGTTAACCTTTTTATTTATAGGTACTACAACTTAAAAACTCAAGATATCTTAAATTAATAATTGAAAAAGACAATAAGTCAATATCACTCAATTAAAATTATTTCTATGAATGCATTTTGTTTATGCAAAAATTAATCTCCACAATTTTGCATATAATGGAGTGTTAAATTTAGGATTCAGAAAAAAAATTTCCTCTCATTTTTCATGTGCTGTATTTATTTATTTATTTTTTTTTTTGGTACATGTGCTGTATTTATTTACTTATTGGTTTGGAAGATTATTTTGCAATAATCATGTCAACCATCATATAAATTCTAATTTTCTGCTTTATTTAATTTCACACATTCCACAGATTCTTGAAGTCTCAGAATCTGTCTGGGATCCTCTCACCAGAGTTTTCCAAGCTTCCTCATCTCAAAGCATTGTAACGTTATTGAACCTCACCTTTGAAACTATCATTTTCCTCAGCATGATTTTCCATGCAATTTTTACTTTTACCACTGAACTGACACGAACAATATTATTTTGTACAATCAGGGACCTAAGTCGTAACATCATCACTGGTTTGATACCTCAACAATGGGCTAAAATGAACTTGGTTGATTTGTAAGAACTTTCTTGTATGCATATTTTGGCCATTGCCTCTTAAATTTCTTCTTTTGCAAGTAACCAAACTAAAAGTGACACTAAAGTTTGTTGTGTATTGAATATGCAGATCTTTCATGGGAAACAGATTATCAGGGCCATTCCCTACAGTTCTCACCAATATTACAACCCTCAAAAACTTGTATGTTATATTATTTCTTTATTTTCAAACATGAGTAATTCTGCACTTTGGTCCTCGAGATTGTAAACGTCCAACGATATAATCCTTCAAATTTACGAAATAGAAAATTAGTCATTTAAATTTAAAAACATAAATTAATTTAGTCCATGATCAAAATATTTCTTTAATAAATATCCATCAAAACCAATGAAAAAATTACATTTTGACTTGAATAGTCTCTTGATACATCAAAACAAATATATAACCTTTAAATAACATAATACTTGTATGAATGTTACAGGAGTATTGAAGGAAATCAATTTTCAGGCTTTATTCCTGAAGACATTGGGAAGCTGATCAACTTAGAAAAACTGTAATTCTTCTGAAACTCATGTCTTCTTATATGAATCACAATCTCTGCTTCTTTCTGTAGTGTTTAATATGGATGAATGTTTGTTTAGAGTCCTGCAATCAAATAGATTCGCCGGAGCATTGCCATCCGCACTTTCCAAGCTGACCAGGTTGAATGATTTGTAAGTATTTTCTTTCTTATCCATTTAACTTGTCTAAAATCTGCAGTAAATCAATTATTGAATCAATTTAATGACAAATCTTTTGGAGAAATATTTTAGGAGGATAAGTGACAATAACTTCTCCGGGAAGATACCTGATTTCATTAGTAAATGGACATCGATAGAAAAACTGTAAGATTCCTACCTACTTCTTTCTAAATGTATTTGTTCTTTATACTATACTTTTCGTGTCACACATTTCAATTTTGGGTTTCAGGCAAATTCAAGGTTGCTCTCTTGAGGGACCTATACCTTCCAGCATATCTGCATTGACAAAATTGAGTGATTTGTATGCTTCTGATACTTCTGTATCTATTTAACTTCTTATCATAGGAAATGAATTTTTCAAGTGATTGTTTTGTTTATTTTGATGCTTAGGAGGATAACTGACTTGAAAGGCAGTAGAAGTTCTACTTTTCCGCCACTAAGTAATATGAAGTCCATGAAGACACTGTGAGTTGAATCAACGACCTACAAATGTTTTCTCTTTTTCTTGAAGTCTTTTTAAAATGACTTATATTTTTACTTCAACATCATAATGCAGTGTTCTGAGAAAATGTTTGATTAAAGGAGAGATTCCAGAATATATCGGGGAAATGACAAAACTGAAAGTATTGTAAGTGGTTTTAGAAGTGATGTAAAATGCTTTCTCTTGTTATTTTCAAATTAACACGTCACTTATACTAAATATGTTCATTTGTTTATCTTAATTGATGTAGAGATTTGAGTTTCAATAGCTTGAGTGGAAAGATACCTGAATCTTTTCGTGACCTTGACAAAGTGGACTTCATGTAAGTAGACGGATTGAACAAAACATGTTTTTGGAATATCTCTTTTGATAATCTCATATGATGAAATACATTTTTTGTTGAATAATGCAGGTATCTTACTAGGAACAACTTATCAGGAACTATACCGGATTGGGTCCTTAAAAATAACAAAAATATGTATGTTAAATACCTTCAGTAATCATCTCTCAGTTTTCAATCTTCCAACATTTTCTTATGCGATATGTGTTTCAAAGCACAGTCAAAATTAAAAATACTTGCGTAAAGTTAATATATAGGCCAAATACCTCTCGTGGTCCTTTAAGTTGGATGTTTATAACAAGTTAGTTTTTAGGTTTTTTTGTTACAAATTGATCCTTTAAGTAATAGAATATTTACATTGTTACCCTTTTTTTCAGCCAACTTCGTTAAAATGTGCTTATGAACCATTTAACATTGATGTGGTAGGTCCATAAGTGCTTATGTCATCAAACATGATTACTTACACACATTTTGTTCTTCTCGTTTTTAAATTCAAGCCTAATTATAGATCAAGTAATCGATCAATTTGTTTCAAATCAAGATTGAATAGTACACCTATGAACCCTAATTTTGAGAGCGGTAAATTTGGACATACCAACTTAACATTAAACGTCCACACAAACACTTTTTAACTAAGCTTGGTGAAAATAGGATCATGGTGCACATATTTTCTGACTTAAAGGAACAATTTGTAAAAGGAAAAAACTTAAAGACTAACTTGTTATAAACATCTAATTTAAAAGGATCTCGGGCGGTATTTGACATATATGATATAACTGAAATCATCTAGAAATTTCAATATATTGATGTCTGCATAAGTTAATATATGATATAACTGATTTTTTTTTTATTTTTAAAATTGACTATTGCAAACAACATGACATACATATTTTGGTCCACAGTGATGTATCTTACAATAACTTTGAATGGGAAAGCTCAAGTCCAACTGAATGTCAACGAGGGAGTGTGTAAGTTTCATTCAAGCTTTGAATTCTAGTTATCCTGAATGAATTATTAGTTATCATTGTAACATGTTTTTGTTATTTTTCCCAGAAACCTTGTCGAGAGCTACTCTTTATCTGCAACAAAGAAGTAAGTTGGTGTGCTTTGAACATAATGTATTCCTGCCTTTTTGCTTTTTGAGGAATGTTCTGTAAAATAAGGTCTTGGATTGCAGCATTAGAATTTTACCTTCATGTTCACTCTTTGTTGCAGAAGTAACATTCATTCATGCCTAAAAAGAAACTTCCCATGCATGTCGAATAATCCACGTAAGTGTGTGACCATACAAATTACAAAATATACTTTTATCTGATATGCTTCTTTGAATAGTGATTCAAATTTTGCTACCATAAATTTAATGAAGTGCACATGGATGAGAAATTCTCAAATCAAAGTGATTAAATAACAAAGGAGAGAGTAAAACAAGTTGCTAATTCTAAGAAACTTATTAGAACCACAGCATGACTTGCATCTTATGGAATAAATTCACGAAAAATGAACTAAAATCCTAAAAATTGAAAAGCAAACTATGGTAGCTACTTTCTGAATTTTACTTTTCCCTGAAAGATTTAGCATCAAGTATTATTTTTTTCATTCCTGTTTGCCATTATTTTGTCAACAGGACATTACTCCCTACGCATTAACTGCGGAGGTAATGAAGCAAATGTTAGTGGTAATATTTATACAGCTGACATAGAACGAAAAGGTGCTTCAATGTTATATATTGCTGCTGAGGATTGGGCTCTTAGCAGCACAGGAAGCTTCATGGACAATGATCTTGACTCTGATCCCTATATCGTGACCAATACTTCTAGACTTCAGAATGTTTCTGTGATCGATTCGAAACTGTACACAACAGCTCGTGTTTCCCCCCTTTCTCTCACATACTATGGCCTTTGTATGATAAATGGAAATTACACTGTCAAACTTCACTTTGCAGAGATTATTTTCATCAATGATAGGTCATTAAACAGTCTCGGGAGGCGGATATTCGATGTCTACATCCAGGTAACAATTCCTTGATATGTTCATGATGAGAAATAATTGATATATGTTGAACCATTCACTGATTTAGTTGAAATATATTGCTGTGCCCTGTGATTAAGGGGAAATTGGTGCTGAGAGACTTTGATATCGAACGAGAAGCTGGTGGTGCTGAAAAGCCAATTGTTAAAAAGTTTAATGCTACTGTCACAGAAAATACTTTGAAGATTCAATTCTACTGGGCTGGGAAAGGAACCACTGGTATACCAACAAGAGGAGTTTATGGTCCTTTAGTATCTGCTATTTCAGTGGATCCTAGTAAGTCACTTCCTCCATCTGTAGATAGATTGAATTCAATATGTTGTTTTGGTATTCTACAGTAACAAATAATTTGAGATAGATAAATTTTCTAAATGCGACAATTATAATGAGACATAGGGAGTAACATATATTAAAGAAATGAAAATTAGTAGGAAAATAAGAGTGTAATACTATTACCCTTTATGTTTACCTTTATTGTTGTTAGTTTTTTGTCTTAATTTCTACAAAAGTTATATATAGATACTTTTCCTTTTCGCAGATTTTAAACTTCCATCAGAGCATGGAAACAGAACTCCTGTCATACTGCTGGCAGTTGGCATAGTTTGCGGTGTTCTAGTTGTTGTTCTTATTATGGTGGCTGTCATGAGGAGGAAGGGATTGTTAGGGGGCAAGGATCCTGTGTATAAAGGTATGCAATATACCACTAAATTTCTCCACTTATTTTGTTTATAATATATATAATATTGACTGAAATTGTAGGAAAAATTATAAACTTTGTTATTGAATCCAAATTTCCATTTTTTTTTCAGAGCTTAGAGGTATAGATTTGCAGACAGGATTGTTCACTTTAAGACAAATAAAAGTAGCCACAAAAAACTTTGATGCAGCAAATAAACTTGGAGAAGGTGGCTTTGGTTCTGTTTACAAGGTATTTTGATACTCCTCAAGTTTATATCAAAATAAGTCCTTGTTAAGGTTTAGTTAAGCATAATCCTAAATTTGAAGACAATATCAAAGTTAAGATCAACCTTGGTGGATTAATAAAATGAAAAAGAAAAAAAAAACTAACCAAATACATGGTATTCATTAGACCTATCATATGTTATATATCCACATTTTATATATGTTGTAATGTAAGACAAAAATATACCTTATTCATGTTGTAGGGGCAGCTATCAGATGGTACAGTAATTGCAGTAAAGCAGCTCTCATCAAAATCAAAGCAAGGAAACCGTGAGTTTGTGAATGAGATAGGAATGTTATCTGGACTTCAACATCCCAATCTTGTTAAGCTCCATGGGTGTTGTGTGGAAGGGAGCCAACTAATTCTAATATACGAGTATATGGAAAATAATTGTCTATCACGCATTCTTTTTGGTAAGCTTAAGTTTATGATCATAATCACAAAACAATGAATAAACTTAGCCATACTTAATTATTATTTGAAATAAACATAATTGATTATCCTTCTTCCAATCAAACAACTACAGGGAAAGGATCAGACAGTAAAAAAAAACTGGACTGGCTTACCAGGAAGAAAATATGCCTTGGTATAGCTAAAGCTTTGGCTTATCTTCATGAAGAGTCAAGAATTAAAATCATACATAGGGATATAAAGGCAAGTAATGTGTTGCTAGACAAGGACTTTAATGCCAAAGTTTCAGATTTTGGTTTAGCAAAACTTATTGAAGATGACAAAACACATGTCAGCACACGGATTGCAGGAACAATGTAAGTTCTTGGGAGAATTTCTGTTTTATTTCAACAACAGTAATTTTCATCTTTATGATTTGATGTCTTTATGCAGTGGATATATGGCTCCTGAGTATGCAATGCGTGGTTACTTAACCGACAAAGCAGATGTTTATAGCTTTGGCGTGGTTGCATTAGAGATTATAAGTGGAAAGAGCAATACAAATTACAGGCCGGACGATGAATTTTTCTACCTTCTTGATTGGGTAATTAGAATTGATTTCAATTTTTTTTTCTTCATGTTTCCACTCTACATTTTTGTGCTAGTTTATATTTTAAGTTCATAATAATGCTAGCACCAACTTCTGAGAAAGTAACCCTGGTTTGAAATTTGAATTTCTATCAGGCCTATGTTTTACAAGAGAGAGGAAATCTTCTGGAACTAGTTGATCCAGACATTGGTTCAGAATATTCAACTGAGGAAGCCATTGTGATGCTAAATGTGGCTCTTTTGTGTACTAATGCGTCTCCTACGCTAAGGCCAACAATGTGCCAAGCTGTAAGCATGCTTGAAGGTTGGACCGACATTCAGGATCTCCTTTCGGATCCAGGGTATTCGGCTGCTGGTTCAAGTTCCAAACATAAGAGTATAAGGAGTCACTTCTGGGAGAATCCTAGTAGATCACAAAGCATGTCCATACCTACTGTTTATACTGATTCCTCTTCCTCACATGTTGCAACAGAAGAGAGCAACCATCTTGTAAAAACTAGTTCAGTTGGATCAGACAAATAAAGATAGTTTCTTAACATGTATTCATTACAAAAACTTGTGATGAATTGCATACAAAAAAAAAACAGAGAGAGAAGTTAATATAAAGAGTTCTATCTCATTCTTGATGGATTCATTGCATTTTTGCACATATCACATTCACAGTCATATATTACTAAACCAATCACTTGGTCTTAAAAAAAAAAAAAAAAATTAAAAAAAAAAATTTAAAAAAAAAAAAAATTTTTTTTTAATAATTTTAATTTTTAAAAAAAAAAAAAAAAACTAACCAATCACTTTTAGAGCTGGAAATGATTTATATTGACATATTGTTGTTTTTAATAAAAATATTAAAAGAATAAATTATTCTTGTTACATATTAAACTCATAGTCTAAATGAAACATTAAAAAAAAGCTGAAAAATAATTGCCACCATGTTTTATCTATCTCATGCACCCAACTATATGGAGGCAAAAAAGAAAATGCCCACAAATTCATTTGCTAATCAATCATACATATTACTACCCATTAGATATTTAAACTATGTCTATTGGTTAATCTTTTGGTAGTTTTAACAAAAGAGACTTCAAAAGTAGAACCACTGATGACAAATCTCACCAACATCATTCTTCCATTATGGTTGAAGAGAATGGAACTGCAATTGCATTGTTTACGCAGAACATGCACCCCTTGCATCACCCTGATTATAGAAAAATTAACTTTAGATAATAAAAAACGATGAACGAAGAAATATTTTCTCATAAATATTTTCTTATACATTCTGAAGAATAATAATATCACCTTGTGAAGTTTTCATATTCACTTCGAGTCCATATAGGCTACATCCTAGATCCAGATAGTCACCGGTGTGAGAGTATATTTTCTGTTACTAAAGCCAAGTTGAAGTTTCTCCAGATGGTACTATCAAAGCCACTGACCTCAAGTTGAATTGTTTCAAATTCTATAAAGAGTCCAGAATTAAAATCATACATAGAGATATAAAGGCAAGTAATGTGTTGCTTGACAAGGATTTCGACCCCAAAGTTTCAGATTTCGGTTTGGCAAAACTGATTGAAGATGACAAAACACATGTCAGCACCCGAATTGCAGGAACAGTCTAAGTTTTTCATGTAAACTCAAATCATAAAGTCTATATATGGCATAACATGGTTGTGTTTTATTTCAACAATATCAATTTCCATCTAAATGATTTGTTGTGTTTTTGCAGTGGTTATATGGCTCCTGAGTATGCAATTCGTGGTCACTTAACCGACATGGCAGATATTTATAGCTTTTGCGTTGTAGCATTAGAAATTGTAAGTGGAAACAGAAATAGAAGTTGCAGAGAGGAGCAGGAATTTTACTACCTTGTTGATTGGGTAATTAGAAATGATTTCAATTTTTTCATGCTTCCTCTCCACATTTTTGTGCTAGTTTATATTCTAAGTGCTTAATAATGCTAGCACCAACTTCTTAAAAGAGTAACCTTGGTTTGAAATTTGAATTTCTATCAGGCCTATGTTTTACAAGAGAGAAAAAGTCTTGGGGAGCTAGTTGATCCAGATATATATTCAACTGAGGAAGTTATTGTAATTCTAAATGTCACTCTCATGTGTACTTATGCATCTCCTACACTTAGGCCATCAATGAGCCAAGTTGTAAGCATGCTTGAAGGTTGGACCAACATTCAGGATCTCCTTTCGGATTCAGGGTAGTCGGCCGCTGGTTCAAGTTCCAAACATAAGAAGTATAAGGAGTCACTTATGGGAGAATCTAAGCAGACCACAGAGCATGTCAGTACCTATTGTGTGTACTGATTCCTCTTGTTCACATCACATGTTGCAACAGAAGAGTAACTGTCTTGTAAAAATTAACTCAGCTGGATCAGACAAATGAAGATAGTTTCTTAACATGTATTCATTACAAAAACTTCTGATGAACTTCATGCAGAAATAAAAAGAGAAATTAATATGAAGAGTTATATCTCATAAGTGATGGATTCATTGCATCCTAGCACATTCACACATAGTCATATATATATCACTATACTTTATCTATCTCGGGCCAAAAAGAAAATGCTCACACTGGTAAACTGAATATTATATTTACTGCTTTAACACCACAAATGAAATCAATCATGCATATTACTACCCATGAGATATTTAAACTATGTCTATTAGTAATTCTTTTCGTAGTTTTAACAAAGGAGACTTCAAAAGTAGATATATTGATGACAAATCCCACCAGCATCATTCTTCCATTAGGTTATTGAAGGGATTGGAACCGCAATTGCATTGTTTCTGCAGAAACAGACACCCCTTGCATCATCCTGATTATAGCATAATTAACTTGTGATAATAAAAAACCATAACTTGAGATAAGAAAATATCTTATAAATATTTTCTTCTTATACATTCTGAAGAATAATACCTTGTGATCTTAGTTGATATAGGCTACATCCTAGATCCAGCAAGTCGCCGCTTTGAGGCATTTGATATGGTCACTTGACCAAGCTTGTCAGCATCACTTGAAACAGTCCTTTGCTTGATTGGCGTATAATTCCGTAACCATTCTCCGATATAAACCTAAAACAGAATGTACATTCAAATCAACTTAATAAATTGGACTATGATTGAGATGTTTTTAACCAGAGAAATTATTTAAAGAAAGGAAATTACCTGTTGAGGTCTCATAATCTTTGTATCAGGATCATCCAATGACTCTCTCCAATGTGACAAGTACCCAGCCATTCGAGGGATAGCAAATAAAACTGTGAAATACTCGGGTGGAAAACCCATGGCCCTGATTGCATAAATTTATTAGCTAAAGTATTTTATGATATTCTTGGAGAAGCAACGTAATCTATCTTTCATAGACACGACAACTAGATGCAATCATAGGCTACCTATAAATTAATCCGGAGTAGAAGTCAACATTTGGATATAGCTTCCTCTTGATAAAATATTCATCAGATAGTGCGACCTTCTCCAAAGCAACTGCAACCTGAATGATCAAATAATTGCATAGAGAAGTTAGGTCTTCTAAAATTCTAACTAATTATACCAAACCATGTTGGCATTAACCTATAAAATGGATAAACACCTCAATAAGAGGATCCCTGCCAACGATGGAAAACACTTCCTCTGTCAGTTTTTTTAAGACCTTTGCCCTGGGATCATAGTTTTTGTAAACTCGGTGTCCAAAACCAGAGAGCTTTCGTTTTCTGGAGAAAAATACAGGACAAGAATGTCAAATAAAACTATCATTTTTGTGAAGAAACCCCCAAAAGAGGCAATAAGAGCAACGTATCGCGCTGTCCATAACGAATCGAGAAAAAGTAGTAGACCCAAATAACAAAATGAAAGTAACAGCTACCTTGTTTTGACACCTTCAATGAATTCTGGAATGTTCTCAACAGTTCTGATTTCACTTAGCATTTTGAGGACAGCCTACAGAAACAAAGGTCATATTAGCATGTTAAAATGTTAAATAACACTGTTGTCTACTGTGCTTGTGTTTACTCACTACATTAGAACAAGCAATAAATAAAAGATCATAACAGATTTGTTAACAACTTATAGTCACCTCATTAGCTCCACCATGAAGAGGTCCATATAGAGCTCCAACAGCCCCGGCAATAGCTGTATATACATCCACACCACTGAAACAAGATAACAGTTAAGCAATACTCGACCTATTACTTTATGTTGAATAGTATTGTAGTAAAATGAATACCTTGATGCAAGGTGTCGGACAGCAGATGTAGAACAATTCATTTCATGTTCTGCGTGCAGGATGAAGATAATGTCTAGTGCACGAGTTAGCTGAGGGTTGGGTTTATATGACCGGTTGCCTCTGAAAGCATGCAAAATAGAGATTTTAACATCTAAGATCAAATTATAGTTCCTTTGGGAAAAAAAACATTATTCTCAGACCTAAAAGAACCATAAAACATACAAAGAATCAAGCATGTATAGGAAGTTCTCTGTGTAAGATAGTTGGTTGGATGGAAGCACAGGAGGCCTTCCTGCCATTCTAAGATAAACTGCAGCAGCTATCGTTGTAATCTGCAGTAAAAAAATATGATGTTACAATAAAGCAGTGGAATAAGTGCAAGAAGTGCAAGAAAATCCCAATATATACAAGCTGTAAAACAAGTGCAAGAAGCATTCAAAGTAACTTGTATATAAAAGAGACAGAGGGATGAAAGGATTAAAGGATTAAAAGCACTGAATTATCACACCTTTCCAATAATCCGAGCTATTTGTTTGTCTCTCACTTCCTTTGAGTTGTAAATATCAAGACCCTGCAATAAATTATAAGAAAATATAGATGAATGAAACTCAGCTGAAAACAAAAGATGAATAACTTGATGGAAGCTTTTCTTTACTTACTCTGAGAGCAGGATTTGCATCGGGATGAAAGACAGAAAGAGCACTTATGGCATTCACAAGGACACCCATAGGATGTGCATCATGAGGCATAGATTGTATGGTATCCTACAAAATAAAATTAAGATGAATACAAACGAACCCTGTAGTTGCAAAAGAAATTCCTAAGCATTATATCTATAAAAATACAAACCAGTTTGGAAGATTAATAAGTGATATTTTAAGAAATGAACTATAGTTCTAAACCTACTTTAATTCAGCCAAATTTTGCTTCAACCAGAAGAAAAAGAGATAGAAAAAATGTAACTCTGAATAAAGATTGTTCTAGAAAACCCGTTAGAAGAATTATTACACCTTATAAAAACATTACTATCAAAGATCCACTACATTCCTATGACAGTATGAAATTTCAAGCTGTATAGTAATACAATCAGTGGAAGTTGTTTATAAATCTAAAAGCTGTGAATGACTGAAACAAAAATGCTATGACTTGGCAGATAGGATTTTGCGACCACAAAACCGATGTGACTGTGAAGGTTACAAGATATAGCAAAAAAAGCTCACCAAAACTCCTTGTGGAACAGCTGAATGCTGAGATATAGCAAAATTCCATTCAGCTAACTGACTTTCGGTGGGTAAACTTCCATACACTTAGAAAAAAGAGAAAGGTTAAGTTAAAGACATTTTAAATAAGCTGCTTGGCAAGCACTTATGAAAAAAGGAAAATATATTAAACATGTGTTTGGTTTCAATTCTAGAGGGTCAAAAGTGATTCTAGAGGTTGTAGAATTGATTTTATGATGTTTGGATGATTTAAAGTAGAATTGATTTTGCTTGTAGAATTGATTCTACTTGAAGCTACAATTTGTAGCTTTTGGCTTCTACAATTGATTCTATTCTTAAATTTATTGTTAAACAACAACTTCTTGTATAAATTGAATTAGCTTCGTATATCTCCATTTTTTTAGAAGCTCTCTCGATTAATTTATCCATAAAAACCTATAAGCTTCGTAAGGGCTTTTTAATACTTTAAAATGTCTTGTCTGTTTAAGTGAATATCAGTGTAAATGTCTTATCAACTCTTCAATAAACAAAATCTTATACATACACTGGCAGTGAAAAACAGTACTCACTAATGAGATATGACACTTCCATAAAAGTGCTTTTCTCTGCCAACTCCTCAATTGGGTAGCCTCTATATCTAAGAATCCCCTCATCACCGTCAATATAACTAATTGTTGATCGAACAGGAGCTGTGTTTAAATAGCCAGGATCATATAACTTGAGTCCCTTGTCATTTTTACCGGTTGATATCTGCAGATAAACTAAAAAAATTAGAGAACACCACACAAGGCAACAAATACAAAACAATCAATTATTTGAAGAAGAAAATAGGAATGTTTGGATTTGTTTATTTAAACTTATCTACAAACATAATAATCACTTATGGCACTACGTGATAGAGTTTATGAATATGGCTTACTTAAGTCATGTCTATAAACTGTTTTCAACTTATTTCCATAAGCTTTTCAAAATTGCTCATGAAAACAACCTATAGTTTATATGAAAACAATTTGATTTGCTTTTATCTTATGTTTAAGCTATTTCAATACAAAAAGATAAAATAAAGTTGAATTGTTTTTGTATAAAGCTATAATCTGTTTTCATAAGCTATCTTGGATAACTTGTGAAAATAATCCGAGAACAGCTTATGAACAACGACATTAGTTGTTTTCATAAGCTATCCCAAACAGTCTCACGAAACTAATATCAATCGACAAGTTCAAATAAGTCAATCCAAACAACCAAACAACTACTTATATAATAAGAGCTTAATTCAGTTGTTTATCCAAACAAGGCACAATGAAAAAGAACCATAATGAAGAAAAAGAAGCACATTCAATAATAGGAAACTATAGAATTCCAAACAATTAAAAAAAAAAGCAGAGATTCATTCAGAAAATGAAACTTTGATTAATGATCATGAAGAAACATAACAAAACTAACCTTCTTGAGATCAGTGGCTTTGACAGTGCCATCTGGAGATACTTGAACTTGGTATTTCTTGCCGGTTCTCTCATCAACAATGGTTAAGGTGCCGTTGAGGTTGGCCACCGGTGATTGAGCTAAAAGAGGGTGAGGGAGGAGGTGATCAGAGGGTTGTTGGTTGCCGGAGGGGAGGAGGTGAGCTGTGAGGGTGGCTAAACGGGCAAGGGAGGGTCCCGTGGGTGGTTGTGAATCGGTTGACATTTTCTTTGTAATGTAGAGGAGATGGATTGAGATTGAGAAGAGTTTGAGGAGATAGAGATATATATAGATAGTGGCACGCAAAATTATGAAAATGAATAAACTACTACCTCATGGTCATGGACATGCATGCCGGTCCACGTAACTTAACGTTCATAATTCATATGGATTTCGTCAGCTAAGAAATACACAAGATCAATAAAAATTTGTTAAAGAATCATTCATGTGTCTCGTCGGAATAATTTTTTATATTTTTGTAATTATGTTTTTGATGGAAAGAATCCCTATTATTTTCACGAATAAGGCTTAAACACAATTATTTAAAATTCATTGAATCCTTAAAAGTATATGCTATTATTTCTCTATATTATTATTTTTTGTTATTGAAAATATTTGATAGTTCTCTAGTTTTTTTAGATTTTTATGAGGAAAATGAAAAGAAAAAATAAAATAAAGTGATCTAACTTAAGGAGAAATAAAGAGGATTTAAAGAATTTTTTTGAACAAGAAAGAGGATTTAAAGAAGAGAAATGATAGTCACGCACATTCTAACAGAAGAGTGTGTTGAAAAGAGTGTGTTGCTACTATTTCTCTAGAATAAACATCGAGTCTGGAAAGAAAAACAGAATCAACGAGTGTGAGGAAAAAAAAGATGATGAACGAGTACGAGCAGCAAGCAGTTTTGGAAGAAGTCTTCGGCCACTCCTCCTCCTCCGATTCAGATTCCGATAATTGCTATTCGAATCTAAAGAAATGGGAACGCATAGAAAAGGTAAAAGGGTTATGGATAGTAAGAAACTTTCTATCACCCCACAAACAATCTCGCTTACTCTCATCAATCGCATCGGAAAATTGGTTCACACAACCATCAATCAACCAATCAATGCGATTCGGTTATCAAAACCTCCCTCGTTGGGCAATCAAACTCTCTGATTCAATTTGCAAATCATGTTCTTCTTCATCTTCCCCTTTCCTGCAAAATCTTTCAAAGAGGGATCCTTTTTTCGATCAGATGATAACGAATGTTTATCAACCAGGTGAAGGAATTTGTGCGCATGTTGATTTGTTAAAGTTTGAAGATGGAATTGCGATAGTTTCGTTGGAATCTTCTTGTGTTATGGATTTTACTTTGGGTCATGAAACTGTTCCGGTTTTGCTTGAACCGGGTTCGTTGGTGATGATGTATGGTGAGGCTAGGTATGTTTGGAAACATGAGATTAATAGGAAAGATGCTGGGTTTCAATCTTGGAAGGGTGAATTGTTGGATCAAACTACAAGGACTTCTATTACTCTCAGGAAACTCTGTTCTTCTCCATCAATCTAAAGATCAACTCTTTTTTTCTTCTTTTCAATTTTAATCAAATTAGTTGAATGTGTAGTTTTAGATGAAGCAGGAGTTTTATTAGAATGTATAATTCTTGCGATTTTTCTAGAATTGTGGAATGAGTGATACCACTTAATGTTATATGGTTTGATTGTTTAATTTTTTTCCATTTTTTTTTAAATTATAGCATAGATCCTTTGAGTTCGCAACAGATTTGTCATTTAAGTTATTTTGATCGTCTTAAGTTTGAGCTTTGTAACAGATTGGTCACACATAAGTCCTTTATGTTTATAAACGTTTTCAATTTAGTCATTCCGTTAACCAAAACGATAATGTGCCAGAAGGACTAAATTAAAACTGTTTACAAAAGACTTATGTGTGACCAAAATAACTTAAAGATCAATCTCTTATAAACCTCAAATTTAAAGGACTTATGTGTGACAAAAATAACCATTACAAATCTCAAACTTAAAATTTTCCCTTTATTTTTTATTAAGTTGCATAGTGACTAAAAATTCAGTTTTTTTAGGTGAATAAATGAAAAATTCGAGATTCACACCCAAACTAATATACATTTGTTGATTGCATTTCAACTCACTTAACTCGTATTTCATTAACTACATACAATTAATAAGACTATTTTAGCAACTAAAATTTGTTTTAGCATTGAAATCAACTTAACTAATCATTATTTTAAGTGTCCATAGTTCAAATGAGACCCCTAAAACAAGAAGATCAAAATATCAGGTTCTCACAAACGAGATGCCTGAACAATAAGCAAGAATTAAAATGCTAATAACTTGAGGAGGATTGCCATGAACTACAACAAACTCGTCATTAGTAGAACCAAAATTGGCCATGATTTCAGCATAGGAGTTGCCTGGCCTAGTACTCCTGTACAATTGCAGCATATCCGAATAAGGGTAGCATACTTGTGAAACTCTGAAGTTGCCTTTTTAACAAGATTGACACAAAATAGACAACACAGAATCAGTGTAACACACGTCATGGGTGAACCCTGCTCCTGGCTAGATAAAGACCTTGCAGAATAGCGAGCAATTCAGCTTTCATGACATCTGCTTTCCCTATATATCTAGAGAAACCAGTAATCCATGTCCAAGTTCCCTTAAGTATTTTGTTCTGATGAGTTTAGTCTCAATAAACAGTTAAGTATTCAAAACCAACCAAATTTCTTCCCCTATTTTCTCCTAAAATTTCAATGCTTATTCAGCATTCAAGACAAATTTAAAATCATCTTACAATTAAAAAAATAAATAAATAGATAAAGTGAAAATTCTAGGTTATTTTTTTATCTATCCTATTCTATTCAGTGTTGTTTGCTTTAGTGCCCATGGCAATGAAATTGACGCTTATATCGTCTGATAACAACCATCTTCCTGTCACTGGGTTATACGCAAATCCCGCCATCTCCTCCACCTGTGCCCAACCAGAAACACGATAAGAACAAAAAACAAAATGAAAGGGTCTTATTTATGGATTAATGTGTGTTGCTTACATTGATACCGGCACGTTGCAGGATCAGAACTAGTTCCTCTGGAGTAAGAAATTTGGACCACTCATGTGTGCCCATTGGAAGCTGCCATGTTTCAAATATATGTCACAATGATGGCCACTTCCTTTATTCTAATTTGCATCATAGCAATTGTAAATGTAATACTTCCTTATGTACTATTTCTGTTGATATTTTATCGATGTCTAACCACCTTTGTTATGTTGATTACCACCCCGATGTTTTTTAATATAACGGGGAAATTTTAAGAATAAAATAGAGGAATGAGCTTGAGAAATATAAAATACCCAGCGTAGGATGTATTCTGCTGCAACAATGGCGGTTGCATAGGCTCTCATTGAACGATTAATTGTCGATATGACGGTAGCTCCATCTGGAATCGTTAACGCTGATAGAGATTTGCAGAACTCTGCCGGTTCTGCAACGTGCTCGATCACCTGGAAAAATTCAAGGCAAACCATGTGGATTGATTTCCAAACAAAATTCAAAGCATTTCATCTTTCATAAATGGATAATGATCAATCATTACAATATCTAAACCATATTCAAAACCAGCCTCTATTTGAGTTATTCTATACAAGGTCAACTCAAACATGCATATCAGTGATGCAGCAGTAAATATACACATCTATGAACCTTCAAATTATATCTAGGTGCTTGTATGCATTATATCTAGGTGCTTGTATGCATTATATATTTGAGCAGTACCAAAACAAGATACACTTCAAATCCAATTTTTGTAGTGAACTTAGGCATTATTTTGTCGAGTACTGGGTACTACCATCTAAAATTTTACACTACATTAATACATATGTGTGTGTGTGTGTGTGTTTCAAAACCCAGGTTCATTGTGTGACCTAATATGTGACTGAGAACACAACCAGAGGAAGGGGGCAGAAAGAGTACCTCCAAGGCCATGACTGCATCAAATTTTCTTCCTTCTTCAACTAGCTTCTCTGATTAGTCATTTTGAAAAACTATTACAAATTGTGAGTAAAAAATACAAAGCATAATACCCTAAAACAGAAGGATAACTCTAAATAAACCAGAAGAATGTAATCTATTTCTACAAATGATATCCAAAGCAATAACCAGAGTTTAGTTTTCACACGAGGCAATAGCATTTAATTTTCAACAAGCATGCTACGTAATTGCCAAGACCAAAATTGGAACAAGTGAGAGAAAAAGAAAAGTTCTAAACATAGAAGGAATGAAGGAATAAAGACATGTGACTATCTTTTGAATTGGAAATTTATTCTCCCATTTGGGCAGCAGTTTCATATAAAGAAGTATCACCTTGTTAGATGAGAACTGCTGACGGATAGAGAGTTATTTCATCAATGTAAAACCCTACTAGGACAAAATAAGATCAAAGTACAAAAAAAAATAAAAAATAATCCTGTTTTGGACTTCTCCACAACCAAAGGTAGATTCTAAGCTACGATACATAACATAAATTGGCTATTAATTGCAAGTTGCAACAAGAAATAAAGAACCAGAACCGCAAAAGCTAATACAAACTACCAAGTGAAAAATAATTGTAGTGTAATATTGGATCCTTTTCATGTTAAGCATCCTAAGTTCAGAACTTTCTCAAACTCTAAACTATCCAGCAAAGAACTGCAACCCGTGGAAAGACTACTTCAAAATTTAGTAGGAAACGTGGGACATGCAATTATAGTCACAAGTGGATAGCTTCCAAACGGAAACAAATTTAAAGCATGCACACCATGGATATGAAACAAAAGTATACAAGAATGTTTGTCCCACACAATTGAGATTTGCATACGTACCAGCAGTTGTACAACAAAACTCAATAGTTGAAGTAGTTGGATCCGATTCCTGTGAACAGGGAACAGTGAGTGGTTCAGCTAATATTGAAGATATAATTTACCAAGTATACCTAATATTAGTAGATAATAATAATTTAAATTCAAGTAGTCTACATCTGCTTCCACTGATTAACTGAAATCTAATCAATTTGGGAGGACTATTCAGACAATTTTCAAACTAGAAACAACCATTGCAAAAAATCAATAGTCAACTTATACACTAAGCATACAGCATGAAGTCGAGCAATGTTGATATTCTTTTCTACAGCATCAACACCTGTCACAGTAGCTCCCATCCGAGCTAATGGCTGAAGAACAAAAGAGATGTATAAGTAAAAATAACAATAAAAAATATCATTCTTTTGATGCTAAACACACAAAATTTAACACACTGCACAAAAGAGACAGCAGAATAAATATCACTTAAAGGATTTAGGTTTCCACTTGTCTAGCTAACAAACATAATAGACTCTGAACCCATCATAAAGTTACAGATTTCCATGAGGATCGTGATAAAAAGAAATACAGTCATCAAATTTATATTTCAACACTTCCAGCCAATATAGCCATTGAACACAACCCAAAGTTAATGACAGGCTATAGTAGATAGAAAAAGAAAATGTCTTTCCCAAACAAGAAAAGGGAGAAAATGTATACCTCGGAAAGAATTCCACCTCCACAGCCCACATCAACGATTTTAAGTCCTTCAAGGGGTTTAGCACTGTAAGGGTCCTTCCTGAGACAAGGGATATTTAATTATTGTAATATGGCCCTAAGAGGCAATAACCCCAAAGAGACAATACAAACATATAAAAGAACCTTATTACATTGTTATGCATTGCGAATGGAAGACATCGGCGGAAAGCCAAAAATCCGCTATTTTAAGCAGTCATTTCCACCATAAAATGCCATGGAACTGCCATCCTTCACAAATTGGCCATAGCGGTTGGCAAAAAATCCTCCATGGCGGCTATTTTATAACACCTATTATTATCAATAATAACTTTTTTCCTTTTGTTTTTCCTCTTGTTTCCTCATTTGGGTTACATAAAAAAAGAAGAGCTTTTGCTGACAAATGTTTCACAAGAGTCATCTTACATGATTACATTGGATTCTAGAAGTTTACTTATATCACTCGCTTATTGTTAGCACTAAACCAGATTTTTAGCCTTGTATTTGTATTGCAAATATTGAGTATTACGGATTCAATAAGTTATACCAGCTACATAAATGGCAATGCTAACTCAGACAGCATAGAAAGTTTGGTGCTTAAAGGAACACAATTATCATAGCGGATTTGGTATCTAAGTTTCTAACCCAACACAGCCAGATTATGTCTTATAATTTACTAAAGGACAAAACTTAGGTGCATTTCCTTGGTGCTTTTCATATGGTTCTAAACTAATAAAACACACCTTTTTTTGGATATAACAAACTTTGAGAAAATTATGGATTTGTGGAAATCATGGTGAATTCAGTTAAGAACCATACGAAAAGCACCTAAGTTTTTTCCTCTACTAAATTCCAGAAGTAAAACAATGAAATTAAAACACAGTACACAGCATACGACATTCTACCCTATTCAAAATAGAGGTACGAACAGCAAGGGACGATTAATGAATTGGAAAAACTAACAAGTATATTAGAAAACAGAAACATAAAAGATGTTGCTTACTTGAAATGTCGACACAATGCAGACCGAATGAAAGCAAGTCTTGTAGGATTCATCACATGCAATGGTTTGAAAGGCCCTTCAGAATCCCACCTATTATACATACATCAACAAAATAGCAAATACAAAAAATTATCATCCATATTTTCTTACTATGACAACCCTCTCATGGTCTGTTTGGATTGACTTATTTGAGTTTATCTACTGACATAGCTATTGTGAGACTGTTTAAGAACTTATGAAAACAGCTTACAATATGTTCATAAGCTATTTTCAGCAGCTTATTATCACAAGTTCTCTAAGATAGCTTATTAAAACAGCTTATACAGAAATAATTTAAGTTTATTTTATCTTTTATTATAGAAATAGCTTATTTATAAGCACTTATTTTATGCTATAAGATGAAAATTAAGCTATTTATCCAAACAGAGCCTAAATCCATAACCTTTCAATTCTTATGGTTCCTGACTGAGCATTATTAGAAAAGATAGTAAATTTCTTAATCTCTGATTGAAAAAAAAAAATCAAAAACCAGTTCAAAATTTGTTTTTTTATTAGAATCAGAAAGAGAAAGAGGAGAATTGAAAGGTGTTACCAGGTTTCAGCAATGGCAGCGAACTTGGCGAGTTCATTGCGGTTCAAGGAAGAAGGAGGAGAAGGTTGTTGAACCTGAGGAGTACTGGTGGTGGGTTGTTGAGGCAATGAAGAATCGGAGAAGAATTTGGGGTTGTTGAAGAAGAGAGGGTGAAATCGATTACGGAGAATGTGGTGGTGGATTGTGATACCGTTGTTTAGGTTTCGGAGATGATTCAAGAGCTTCATGGCTCCGCAGGAAGGTGCACTGCTTCTTCTCTTTCAGTGAGATGTGCGCACAACGACACGAGATGAGATTGAGCTACAGGGTTAGGTAAGAAGACGGCTGCGAAACGAAGGTGGCGGTGAAACGGCGGCTAACGGCGAAGTCCCAACGGTGCCAAAGTGTTAATAAATCGTTTCTTAAGGGAGTGTTTGGTTCTGCGGCTGAAAAACTTGAATTGGGGTTGATTAGTGAGCACGTCAGAGTGTTTGGTTTCCTGAAAGATTAACCGAGAATGTTGGCCAGTGTCCCAGCGCATTGGTTAATCAACGTTGGTACGATTAGGGGTGGTAAAAGGGGTCCGGTTCGTCGGGCCAGTCCTTTTAACTCGTCATTTTAGGTGGGTTGGGGTGAGATTTTGAACTCATCTCTCTAGTTGGTCCGCCCCTGTTAAGCCCGTTGAAAAAACGGATCATAGCGGAGTGGGGCTGGTTAGCCCGCGGACTTATTAAACTTTCTTTTTTTACTATTAGTGACCGAATTTTTAATATACACACCCCATAAACAATTGAGTCAAATGATATCAACCCAACCTCAAATTGTCTCACTCTCCCTGATAGTGATAACTGATAACTGATTCACCACTAATCCACTACCTCTAAAAAAAAATTGATTCACCACGGCATTATATTGAGACTTATTTTATGTTGTTGGACTTATTTTGTAATTTGTTTTATGTTGGATGTATGATAGATTTATTTTGAGATTTGTTTAATATTAGAGAATTTATTGTTTTTATAATAGCAGCGTATTTGTTAATAATAATAGAAAAAATATTTAAAAAATTAGACGGGGCAGCCCACTAGTCCGCCTTTAAGCGGGGCGGGGTGTGAGTTTGAGCCCACCCCCTCAAGTTGGCCCACCCCATTTTTGGCAGGCTAATAGTGGGATGAGCCTAAACGGGGCGGCTGGCCCGTATTGCCATCTCTAGGTACGATGACTTGTATTTTGATCTTTCACGTTTTGGTATAGGTGGCTATCTTTGGTTTTGTACTTGTGCACTGTTTCATCATATTTTCATCAATATTCGAGAAATGTAAGATAAAAAAACATGCGGTTTTATTTTGGTTCGATTATCTTTTGAAATACAATATAAATCATATCAAATAAATGAGGTTTAGGTTAGATCGGTTGGTGCGGTTTTTTGAATCAATTTTTTTTTCCAACATTAAAATCAAGTTGAAAAATTAAAACACAACATATTTTCACCAATGTTTTAAATTTCACCAATGGTACAATTTCATTATCTTCCAACAATGTTTCCAACTACGTAGAAAAAATTAAAAATGTGAACAAAAAGTAATCATATTTTGTAAGAAATGCAAAAGGCTTAAGATTTTATCATTCTATGGAAGTTCAAGTAGCACATAAATACATTTTTGAAATAAAAAGAAAAGAAGAAACTTAACAAGTAAAAAAATATGTCATTTGAAAAAAGTTTTCATTGAATTTTCTATGAGTATTGGTCTAGGTGACATATGTTTTTCTTATGTTGCGGTTTGGTTTGGTTTGACTCGGTTGCTAAAATAAAAAATGCAAATCGAAGCAAACCATGTGGTTGAGTAAAAAAAATGATATGAATACATCCGGACCAAATGTCGCTTTTTACAGTTTTAGTTTGGAATTGTTCAGTTTACAGTTTTTCTATTGAATTGGTTCGGTTTTGAACACTCTAATAGACACTAGTGATGTTAGAATCGAAAACTTCTGTATTTTTGCTATTAAGGCTTTGTTTAACAAAAATAGGATATAACTAACAAGTTAATTTATATCGGAAGATAGTTCCAAATAAATTATAAGCTAGTTTATAGTTGATAAACTAGTGTATTAAACTAACTTGTTTATAAATATGAAATGACGTAAAAAAATATCTATCTATCTA
>Ga0228710_1002303_pt1 | contig 29982 bp, 21 predicted proteins | sample MedpolnodulmetaG_FD_177995 | JGI IMG/M metagenome (GOLD analysis project Ga0228710, IMG submission 177995) | Root nodule microbial communities from Medicago polymorpha collected in Santa Monica, California, United States - pink nodules | ecosystem: Host-associated > Plants > Roots > Nodule...
CCCCCCCCCCCTCCCCCCTTTTTTTTTTTTTTTTTTTTTTGTTCCTTTTCGCTTAATAATTCGTGTGTTTATATTTTTGTTTTAATTTTTTAACCGTGGGTGCGGGTGCGTGTGGAAGTGAAGAAGAAGAATAGTGTGATTAATGGCATACCAGGGTCCAAGTTCAGGATCAAGTTCGAGTTCCGGGTTTCAATTGTTGAATTCTCCTTTTGGAGATACAACTTATACTAAAGTCTTCGTTGGTGGATTGGCATGGGAAACTCAGAGTGAAACTATGCGCCGTTACTTTGAACAATTTGGAGATATTCTTGAAGCCGTCGTCATCACCGATAAGAACACCGGACGATCCAAAGGCTACGGTTTTGTGAGCATCTTTGCTTTTATCAATTCATTTATTAATTCTTGACGACATTACTATTACTTTCTTTGTTCATTTCTATGATTTTTATATTCTATCATATAAGGCTATAACTCATTTAATTACTAAAAGATTGATGAACACGATCATGACACTGACACCGATACTAATCTGAGAAAATGACATGGGGCCCTATTGGACACTTGACACACCTCTGATCAGATCAGAAGTGTTGGTGCTACGGTGTTGATCATATCATATATACTACAGAATGACTTGGTTTCTATCTTATATGCATGGAATTGGAGGGTATAGGTGACTTTCCGTGATCCAGAGGCTGCTAGGAGAGCCTGTGCTGATCCAAGTCCTGTTATTGATGGTAGAAGGGCTAATTGTAATTTGGCTTCGCATGGTCGTCCACGTGGACCCCCTATCACCTATGGTATGCTATTATTTCTTAACAAATGAGTTTATCTTAAGTAGTCTGCTGCAACTTGAAGTTTCCAGAATACTCTTCCTACATAGATTATACATTGCTTCTATTTTCTGATTGCTTCTTATCTTTTATAGGACGGGTCAGACCAGCATCCCCTTATGTTGGAAGTTTGCAACCAGCCCGTGGTGCTTACGTTGGAGGTTATGGCTACCAACAACCACTTTCCTATGGCTACCAACAAGGAATGGTTTATCCTCCTTATGGGTGAGTGGGATGTTGTTGCACTCTATTGCAAAAACTGGATTTGAAGATTATTTTCACCATCAGTCTGCTAATAATAATGCTCTTGCCTTTCTTGTGTTATGGTTCTTTTTGTGTCCATGCTTATTTTAGCAGTTACTTAACTCTTTTTGAACCCAGTTATCGTCTTTTATCACCTGGTATATGTCAGTGATAAGGTCAACTATACCTACCCATACTTGCAAGTAGTACTTGATTAGTGGTTAGTTATGAAATGAAAATCCCGAGATTTGGTAATCACTGGTTCACTCTGTATATGGAAAATCTATGTCAATTGGATGTAATAAACTAACGACCGTTTAGTATTAGTCTCCATGTGTATAAGGTTTTCCTAACCACATCTGCATTGTGCATCCAAATGTATCACACCAGAATCATGCTTTAGAGGTGATATTTTCAACATTATATTTGGTTGTTTTATCTTTGCAGGTATACAGCATATGGACCTGAATACGTATACCCACAGGTCATATCAGTTTTTTTTGTTTTTTTTTATATGGCTTAGGATAAATGTCAATATTATTTGTAAGATGCTGACTTTTTCAACTTCTACCGTGTCCAATAGGGTATGTACAACCCTTATGCAGGTCAACAACAGTACCTTCAGATATACGGTGTGCCTGGTGCGATGAATACAACTATTTATCCTTATGGACAATTGGGTCAAGCTATTCCTGGCGGTCATGGTTATACAGCAATGCAGGGTTATACAGTACCAGGTCATCAGATTGTGCCCTATGGTGGGTCCAATGTTAATGCAATAACAACTTCACCTGTGCCTGCCATTCAAGTCCCATATCCTAGTGGTACAGTCCTCTGTCCAAGAAAAAATTTCCATTTGTGACTCGGGCCATTTATTCCCAGGAAAACAATAATGAGAATTTTATTCCTAGGATATTTTCAAAGAAATGAACCATTACATTGATAGACCTTAAGCCTCATTACTCAAGAAAAGGAAACCGTTACATTAAATAATTTATCAGAACGTGGGGAACACATTGGTAAAATGAAAGGGTATGAATGAGTTTTGCTCTGAACGTGGGTTCTCCATTCCTGGTAATAGAATTTTCCCACCCCTCTCCCATGTGAATAAAAATGACTAGAACGTGGGTTAAGTAGATTCCTTGGTATTATTTATTCCTAGGCATATTATTTTTGTTCCTTTCTACCAAACGCAGGAATTCCTTTATCCCATCCTCTATTCCCGGGAATGTTTTTTTATTTTTTTTTATTTCTGAAACAAACACTCCCTTTCTGTTTATGAACAGCCATCTTTGGTGGGTATTCTTTGAGAAACAGAAGCCCATATATATTGGAATTAATATTCATTTGAAAACATATTAGGCAAATAACCTTCAATTCTTAACAAGCATTGATTGGCCAGATCACATACACTTATCAGCTGTTGGTATATAATAAATGAGATTAATGAATGATACAACATATGTAGGCAATTTCAGCTGTCAAACCCTAAATTATGTACAAAATTAAGGGTATTGTAATATATGATAGAAGGTTAGGTTTATTTAATTAAAAAATATAAGTAATTGAAGTTCTGATGGACAGGAAAGTAGCTAATCTGTAAAGAACGGTGATTCGTTTTATATGTACAGTGTTGTAAGATTGCATATAGAGCAAGTCATTAAAATCTATTGATTATTATGTAGCACAAAACTTTAAATTCTGTGCAAATAGGTGTGATTCGTAAGTATTTGATTTTTCAGGAATTGCTGCACCAGTTCCAGGCCAACCACAATTTATTGTTTCTCCTCAGTTTATGCAAGGTAGCGGTCCTGACCAAACGGATGGTTGAGGGGACGATTAAGGTGGGCTATTCACCAAGCATCTTACAGTGCATGTCTACATGTACATCATTTACTTATATTTTTAATCTATCCCTGTTGCAGATATCCTTAGTTTGCAGCAGGACTAAGAGCAGTGGAACTGCTACTTGAGTGGCGGGCTTCTAATCTAGCCTTGCAAGTATTTATTTTGCATTCTAGAGGTATTGTTGCTATGTTATACACAGTCTTGATGATAGGAGTGTGAGGTATTGTTGCTATGCTATACACAGTCATGATGATAGGAGTGTAAATGAGTTAAGTTTTGCACATGAGCAGCTCATAAGTCATGACTCGTTATTTGGCTCAATAAGCCGAGCCAGTGAGCAATTGAAGTGAACATGCTCATTCACACTGTAGTGGGTGCTCAAATTGTTGGCGAGCTGGTTCATTATGTTCAAATTTGTCATATATTTATTAATAATACAGATAGTATCATGAAATGGTGTTGCTATGAAATGGTGTCGCATTATTTTAGGAAATACACTTTTTGTGCATAAAATTATGATGGAATTTTGAACTTTCTCAAAATCTGTTTGGCCAATTGTAAATTATAACTTGTGTAGCCCTATTTAGTTGAAGAAAAATGCTAACAAGTGCCCTTAGGACATTGTTTAAGGAGTCAAAAGAAGAAACTTTTGCATAGAGCATTGTGTATTTATGACTATACAAATGTTTGACTTATATTTCGAAGTCACAATTTCCTTTTATGGGTTCCGTAATTGTTAGCATGACCCTTAGTTAAATTCAATGGAGCTCTTAAAGCAGGCCCAAAATGATAAGCTTGAAAGATGAACTCAAATCTAATAGGAGCAAGCCATGAACCAAGTTAAAAATGCACAAGCAAACCTCTATTCACACTGGCTTATTTCCTGCTGTACATGATGTCAATAAAATAGTAGTTAGAAGATATTCAAAGATGAATTTTAGGTTCTGTTAAGATGATGAGAGTAATTAACCGTGCAAGTTTTTTGACATGCAATTTAACATTTTTTGTGTCTTAAAAGTTACATAGGATGTTGCAATAGAATAATATAGCCTTTGTTACAGATGTGAAATCAGATATGCTATATTTGATTTTTGAATCCTTGATCCTTCTATTGCTTTCTGTTTGCAGATGCATGTAAAAAAGGTTATGTTTTTTTCTCAGCAAGTATTGGAAGTCTATTCCTAAAAGGATTGTTCTCTGTTTGTATGAAGTTGAAAATGTTGTAAGGTATTGGAAACAGAATTTAGTTTTTAACAAATTTTTTGACGTGTACTGCAGGTCATATATATAGTCATATGCTCACCAAGTTGTGTCTGAGTCTGCTCCAGATGGCGAAGAAAAATGGAACGTGCAGGCTGCTTATTCCATTTGGATGTTTACACTACTACTGTATTTATACCCAATACTACTTGTACTCAGGAAGAGTGGCATTAGTATTGGATCAATGGCTATCAGAATCGGTTTCTGGCAGCCATTTAGGAATAAACTTGTGTAAAAAGAAAATCAAGTCTTGAATCAAAATATGATTCTTTGTAGTCTTGTCCAGCATTGGGTTTGTAGATAGGTGTCATCAATGTTAGTGAATTGTGTGACGATGGATGGTCCATCACATTGAATGTGATTTTTGTGCATAGTAGTTATGATAGGTTTTACCACAAGACAGTTGTAATTTTATGATTTTATGAAGAACCTGCCGTTAATGCAGGGTAGACCATTAGAAAAGATTGAAGTGGTAGTAGTAATGTAATGTTTATAGTATTACCATCATTAAGCACTAGTCACATGTCAACATTTTCTTCAATCAATTCATTTTATGTCGTTAAATTCTATTTGTCTGATTTGTCTCATCAACAATTCGATTGCTTTATAATCATTAATGGAGTTGGTCACGGTAATCACGCACTGTGGTCCTGTAATCACAAATTGGATAAGTTTGTAGTTTGTACCGCTGGTTGGTTGTATCACAAAGCAATTGTTATGCCATGATAGATTGTCCGCAACTGTAGGATTGATTCCCTAATCATCAATTTCTACATGTACCATGATATTGAATTATGATTTTGGACTTTTATTTTAGATAACTTGTACTACTATGCTTCTATTAGATTTAATCAGATTCAACCCAACTCCACCCGCTAACACCCTTACTAATTTTCCTCTAAAAAAACCTTAATAATTGGTGTGTTTTGAAATTTTGGTATCGTGAATATGTTTTTGATCCTCGTAGATATCTCAACTTTTTATTTAGATATCTCAAAAAAAATTCTTCGACTTTTAGTCCTCTAATACTTTTCCATCATTCACTTTTGATCTCTGTTTTTAAGTCAACTCATATACATCATTCAAAATTTTAATTTTTTATTTTGCAATTATGTTTAGAATATGATAAGAATCTATCGATAAATATATATATGAATATAATATATGAATTTTTATATTTTCAACACAAAACTCATACTTTGTTAAAAAAAATTATATTATTTTTTTGAGAGATTGTAAACATTTTTGCAATTACTCATTTAAAAAATTTGAATTGTACACATGATTTGAGTTAAAAACAATGACCAAAAGTATCAATCAGAATCTTTTGGGACTAAAAGTTGAAGGAAAATTTTAAAGAGATTAAAACAAAAAAATTAAAATATTTACAGAAAGAAAACATATTTTTACCATATTTTAAAAAAGTAAAGGGTTGAAACTTCAAATTAATATTGAATTTTATTTTAACATTATAGGCAATATAAATAAATATTGAGTTATTATTTCAAATAAATAAAAAATAGGCTTAAATGCACCTTTCACCCCCTATGTTTTAAAAAGTTGCGATTTTGACCCCCTTTAAAAAAATGGATATTTTGACCCTCTAACTTTTGGACCTCTTTTGATTGGATGATTTTATGTCAATTTCTCAGTCTCTGATGGTGTAAACTAACATGGGGCTAGAAAGATGCTGATAAGTGGAGTCCAGACTTGCGTGGTGTGCAAACTGGCATGATAAGTGGAGTCCAAACTGATAAGTGGATCCTTCTTTAGGGGGGCCAAAAGTTACACCATGCTAGTTTGAACTCCACTTATATTATATCCTCATGTCAGTTTACACCATCAGAGACTGAGAAATTGTCATAATCTCCATCAAAATCAGCTAATCAAAAGAGAGCAAAAAATTAGGGGGTCAAAATATCCATTTTTTTAAAGGGGACCAAAATCGCAACTTTTTGAAACATAGGGGGTGAAAAGTGCATTTAAGCATAAAAAATATTGAGTATCACTTGTCTCTAAAAATTAGAGTATCGACTGAAACACGGGTTGAACCGGACAAGTGGTAAACGAATGGCGACCTCAACCCCAAACAGAACCGTCGAGCCTCCGTCTTCCGCCACAGGAACACCTCAACCTCCGACTACCACTCCGCCTCCTTCGAACCCACCACTACCTCCTCCGGTGGCGAAACCGGAAGCCCCATTACCAGAACCCAAAACCTCTAGCGACGCCAACTTAATCCTAGTCCCTAGCCACTCAAGATGGTTCTCATGGGATTCCATTCACGAATGCGAAATCCGTAACATTCCCGAATCTTCCAAGAACCCTAGGGTTTACAAATACTACAGAAACTCTATCGTCAAGTTTTTCAGATTTAATCCTAACAGAAAAATCACATTCACCGATGTTCGCAAAACCCTAGTCGGTGACGTTGGTTCGATTCGAAGAGTCTTTGATTTTCTTGAAGCTTGGGGTTTAATCAATTATCATCCCTCTTCTTCGCTCAGTAAACCTCTCAAATGGGAAGATAAAGACACCAAACCCGACGCAGCATCGAATTCCGCAGAATCTCCTTCTCCGGCACCTGTCAAAGAAGCCAAGAGAATCTGTAGTGGCTGCAAAAATCTCTGTGTCATGGCTTGCTTTGCATGTGAGAAGGTCAGTTTAGTTAAAGATTTTTTACACTGTCAATCAATTGTAATTCTCACTTCTTTTTTTAAAGAGGAAACAGAAGATGCATTGACGATGTAAAATAGTTATTAAATAATTTTACACTGACATCCAATAAAATTAGGAAAATATTTTAAAATTAGTTGTATGACATGGCAGGTTGATGGTTTCTTAGCGGATGACAGTGTAAAACTCAATTTATCACCATTAAATACATATATGATTGACTGTGTAAAACTTTTATGCTGGGAGTGTATTGAAATTAAACTAATTCCATAATTTGAAATGTGAATTTCGGTGCAGAATAATATGACGTTGTGTGCGAGGTGTTTTATTCGTGGAAACTATCGAATTGGTATGAGTAATACAGAATTCAAGAGAGTAGAGATAAGCGAGGAGACGAAAAATGAATGGACTGAGAAGGAAACACTGAATCTTCTTGAAGCTATTACGAATTTCGGTGATGATTGGAAGAGGGTTGCTCATCAAGTTGTTGGTAGGACTGACAAGGAATGTGTTGCCCGTTTTTTAGAGCTTCCTTTTGGTGATCAGTTTCTGCATTCTCAACACTCCGAGTCTGCTCCTTGCATTGATGATGGTTCTGATCAGTTGAAGCCTCCTGTTGATGCTGAATGTGAATCCGAAACTGTTGCGTCTGATAAATCTAGTAAGAGAATGTGTCTCACACCTCTTGCGGATGCTAGCAATCCTATCATGGCTCAGGTTCTTTCTTGGCTTAAAACTATCATTGTTTTCTTTGAATTGTTATTGTTATTGATTACATTTGTGTGTTATAATGTTTGGGGAAAAAAATGAAACTTCATTTGATTACGTGTAGCATTGAAGGAACATGATACCGAGTTAAATTCCAATTGTTCTGGAATCGCTGTCTTAATTCTTAGTGGTTGGTTGGTAATGACTGTGCTCTGACACGGTCTTTTGAAATTGATTATACTCAGTCCCATGTTGAATGAAGAATGATTTCTTTCAAGTTCTTGTGTCTTAACAATTTATCTGTTCAAATTATTGCAGGCTGCTTTCCTTTCTGCTTTGGCAGGGACGGAGGTTGCACAAGCTGCTGCTCAAGCTGCTCTGACAAGTTTGTCCAATGTTTACAAATCAACTAGAATTAATTACCGGTCATTTCCAAGGAATACATTGCAGCAAGGTGAGAATGACATATAACCTGGGTTAAGATTATAGGCTTTGAATGAATTTAAGCTGTCATCTATCTTAATAGGGTTTATCTTGAAATGGACGAACAAATGTTCATCGCGTACACTTCATTAGTTTGAATGGTTATGGAAATTTTTAAACTCAGATTTTCTCATTAGAAATGGTGTTTCATACAGATGCTGCTGTTGCATCCAATGGTGGTAATGCTTCAGATTCTATCCAAGGATCTTTATTGCGTGCAAATTTACAGCTTGAGAAGGAAGAATCAGACGTGGAAAAAGCAATTTCTGAGGTTATTGAGGTTCAGGTCTGTCATGTGTTAGCGATTTAGTGTTTTGTTTGATGGTGTTTGCACTTATTAGTTTAATAATCTTTGCTAAATATTGGATGTTGTGCTCTATAGATGAAAAATATCCAGGACAAGCTTATCAGTTTTGAGGATTTAGACATGGTAATGGAAAAAGAACGCCAGCAGTTGGAGCAAACGAAGAGTTTGTTATTCCTTGATCAGCTCAATCTTTTATTTCGTAACACATCTGCACCAACGACCGGAGAAGGCAATCATGTAAAAAGGAATTGATGACTGACAAGTCTTAGTTAGCTATTGATCTTAGGTTTAGCTGAGTGCATTCAATTTTCCTTTTTAATTAGTCTGCACGCCGTTTGCTTTTTTTGCGAAATCACTGAAGTGTTGTTCAATATTATAATAGCAGTATCTCATATCAACTGTAGGCGTTTCATTATATATCGTTAACTTGCTAACACATTTCTGCCTAGAAACGGTATGAAAGTTTCAAATATATTTTGTTTACGCCACATTTATCTACCCTCCCACCCCAAGGGTAAAAGTAGGGGTAATGAAATAAGGAAAAACTTCTAGTTTCAAATATATATGTCAAGGAACTTTGAAAACTTGTGTATACATTATTACTTTTGTTTCAGGAGGGTGTTTTTTTAATCACAAAGAACTGATTATTTATATCAAAATTGAAATGAAGTTGCATCACTAATCACAAAATACACATTTAAAAACAAATTTTAAGTCATTAGAAATTAGTTTTAGAGCAATCATGTAAAACTGAAGCATATGTCAATGTCCAACACCACACAGTTATCACTTGTTTTTCCTCATATGTTTGGGTTATCGCTAGGGAAATGGCTTGACTAACTTGTTTATTTACTGAACTGTCATTAGATTAAAATGACATTCAGGTCAACTTGAAGAATAATACATTTGCTTTCTTTTTATCCGACAAACAGGGAGAAAATAAATAATCCCTTTTCCCCCTTTTTTCCATTCCATCAAAATTCAAAACTTATATATAAAACCATCCTACTTTCCCTTTATTTTTATTTTCTTTTTCTTCATTCTTTCCTATCCATTTTCCATAAGCAACAAACCACAAGGGTAATGTTTAACCGAAGGTACTTGTTTTCACTTCAAAATATCTTATCCATTACATCAATTAGTGCTATGCATTTATACTGTTTCGGTTTATCAGTTTTGAAGGAAATGTCACAGTAAATATCATACACTTAGGATTTTGACAGACATTTCTAGCATAGAAATAATGTAATGAAAACATCACGAGGGAGCCCATGAAAGAAAGCAAAGAAAAAAAATAATTCTCATCGCCAACATTTCTTTATATGAATTTAAACGATCGAACTGCCTGCAAATTTCAAGTGGAAGCTGAATGAGTTTCAGTACGTAAAATAGAACCTACTTCAATGAACTATGTACTATTGCATAAGCTAAATGCCAACATGAATATCTTTGAGTATCAGAACCTTTGTTCTGTCAAATATTTGAATATGTCAACCATGAAAAGAAGTTAACCTTCTGAATTTTGGAAGCATACTTGTCTGTTTCCTCTTCCCCATACTGCATGTAGGCAGGAAACAAGATAAGAGTCATTACTAAGCAACATTATTTTTTGGCACATAGATGACAATAGCCATTAGACTAACGAACATTTAGCTCTAGATTGAAACATCACACACACAGGCACTGCGGTATATCGAATAGTACCTGTCCTGTCACTGTATACAGTCTGTTATACCAGCCATTTGTTAACATCCCAATAGCTGAATAGAGATGTTTGCGACCCTCACCAGGACTTTGCAGTGTATACTCAATGAAATAAAATCCTGAACCGTTTTTTAGAGGCAAACTAGCAGTTAGAACTTCAAAATTCAACCCATAATTTCAGTTTGGAGAAGTCTCTCTCTGTCTCATTAAGAATACATTAGAACTATATGTAACCTATAACATATTTTCTTTCCCTTACAGTTTCAACTTTATAACATGTACTGTAATGTAATGCAGCAGCTTTCAATGACATTTAAGAGTAAAATTATGCACCTTTAGATGATTTACAATCTATGAGTTTAGCAGCCACACCAGGTGGTTTTTTCCAGCTTCTATCCAACCCACTAACCTGTCAAATTCATATTAAGCAAAATAGGGTGAATATTAAGCATTAGCTGAAACTGGTAGCAAGAAAAACCAGCAAATAACAGTTATGAATCTGATCAAGAAATGACACCAGAGTGTCAGCAAATTCTTCAACTTTGCCGAATGATTCCATCTTAGTGAAATCTGGACCCACTCCTGTGATCACAACGCTGACTGCAGCAACATATCAATAACAAATAGTTTATATTGCAATTTGCAACTGATGAAGAAACAAATTTTTTGAGTTTGATTATACCATTGGAATTAGATTCCTCTTTTGGGTAGAAAGCAGTTAATGATTTGAACCCTGCAGATTCTCCTGTTCCAATTTGCCACTCTGATCCAAATCATTAAAACAAAAAAGTACATAATTCAAGTTAAGCTATTGAATTGAATTGAATTGAATTTGAATGTATATATAGTTTTGCTTCCAAACTTTCAATTAAATTCACCTTGTGGAATATCTATCTTGAACTTATTCTCATCATCAGTGTAGATACTAAAATCCTCAGACACATCTGCGACACACGTTTAAATTAAAAAACAAGCTATGATACTTACCATTTCCGATGTAGTAGTAACAATAGAAAGTTTTAAAAAATAAAAAATAAAAAGCAGTAGAAATTAATCACCATTGAGTGCCAATGCATTTGAGTCAGTAGATGAAGCTGCAATTGCTGCAGTGGATGTGTAAAGAATCAGTTGTCTTCTATTAACCGCAAGTCCTTCTTCTGAGGATGAGCTGATAAAAACACAGAAGTTCATAGTATTATTAAGCATAATGTTCAAGTTCAATGTTTAAGCATGATGAGGCACAAGAAATAATGGAAATTGAGAAGTAAACGTTATTCTTATCTTACAGTAAATTTTGTGGTCTTGTTTTATGATGTTCCACGGTTATGGGAGATGATAAACCTGAACAAAAAACTTAGGCAAATCCATTAGAAATATTGAACAGTATGCAAATTTAGTATAGAAATGAGGAAGGTGAGTGGTGAAGGACCTTTGTCGCCGGCAGTGGCTGTTGGTCGGATGTGTAGACAGCTGAACCATGAAATGGATGCCATTCCTTTAAGATCAGCTTCTTTCTCTTCTCAGTTCTCACCCTTCAGTTCCTTTATTATCATCTGTTTAATTACACTTGTATCCTCCATAGAGAAAACACATCAAAGGGACCAAAATTTGAAAGAAATATTTAGAAAAACTAAAAATAAAAATTGATACAATTGAAAAGATAAAAAAACATCTCTCCAGTAAGCTTAGCTCAGTTGGTAGGGACATTAGATAATATATACAGGGGCTCGGGTTCAAACACTGGACACCCCACTTCTCCATATTTAAATGTGTGAGTTTCAGCCACTAGACTACTTGACAAAAAAAGTTCAAAAACATATTTTAGAAAATGGATTTATGTCATTGGTAAGTAATTTGTTTTTTAGTTGAGTAACCGAGTGGATAGATTACACACTTTATGTGTGAAGAAGCGGGAGATATGGGCCCAAACCCCAATCTTTACACATAATCTCACTTATGATTATCAATTGAGTTACACTTACCGTTGAGTTTTGTATTGTGTTGACTGCATTTTGTTAAAATAAGATGTTTGATCAAGATGTTATACCAGATGTCTTAGACATGTAAGTACGACATCTTAGCTTACAACACTTTGGCTTAAGGTGAAGCGTTTTGTTTCACATTCTTGGAAGACTATGTTTTAGCGTGAGATCAAAGAAGATTTGATTGAAAATTTGATTCACGTAACTTGTGCTCCAAGAGACATGTATTTCTAAAAGCTGGATATGTCGGTTTGTGCTTTGCCGTATTTTCTAAGTTAAATGTTCTAGACATTTAAGGAAATAATATATTTGCTCCTAGAAGATTGTTGCTGAAAATATAAAAGATTTGTTTCAAATATATTCTGTGCTTCCAAAAGATTGTTGAAAATATACTTATGGATAGTAAATATATTTTTGTAGGAATATTTGATGCAAATATATTTTGGTATGTTGAAGGAAAAGCCCAATTGCTGAATGACTATATAAGGAAGATGAAACTCTAAATTCAGTTACGAAATCAAAATTATTGAATTGAGTATTTAGATTTTCGTTGTTAAGCCTTGTGCATTATTTTGTACACCTCTCTTGTGCCGCCATTCAATATAAGAAGGCCGAGTGTAGGTTTGTTTAGTTGAGTAGTAATTTGTCTTTGTAGACCGCTTTAGTGCAGCTTGCAAGAGTTGGTTTTGTTCATCGGAGTTGTTCTCCTTATTTGATTGTAATTGTGATTGAGTCAATCACATGGGTTGTGATTGAGAAAATGAAGTGAGATGTGATCTAATATCTAATGAGTCTTAGATAGATATTTACGCGTAGTGATTAGGTGAGAAGACGGTGAATTAGGGTTGTTCACATAGGACTTTGAACTAATACTATTGAAAGTGAATTTCTTTTCTTGACATGAATGCCTCCAAATGTAGGTGACGTTGCACCGATTTGGGTTACCAAATCTCTTGTGTTCTTCTTTATCGCACTTTACTTTTATATTTTGTTTGTTGTTATTGTGTTGGAATTGTCGTGCCTTTGTCGCGTAAAGCATCTGTCCTATATACAAATTGTCCAAAACATCGTGTAAAACATTTACCAGAATTTTATGTACGATGCTTGTCATTGGTAATTAAAGACATTTATTTAATTTAATTTTCCAAGCCTTAAATTTATCCACACGAAGTCAAATCTGTTGTCAATCTTATCAATAAAAAATCAATTTAATTTAAACTAATTTTTAAGGGGATTAAAACTATTATATAATGTAAAAAGTAATATAAAAAAAATTTGTTGAACAAAAGTTATATAATTTTTCCCTAAAAAAAAAAGTTATATAATCTTATAAGCCATATTTATTTTAAATGTTTAAACAATTAAAAGGGAAAGATACACCATTTTTTATTACTTTTTCTACACTCATCTAAATATATATTTGTTTACACTTGTAAGAACATTTTTAAGAGTAATTACATTAAAATGAAAGTTTAATTGTATCATTAGTTAATCATTTTTTTTTAAAAAAAAGTTCAGAAGGAGAACCAACCGCAACAACATGAATATATATAAACTTGAGGCACACTAGCACCAACATTTTTTCCCTTGCAATACATTTGCAGAATCTCCAAGTCATAAGCAACATTGGGATTTAAGTCATTCTCTCGGATATAATTCAAACCTGTCACTGCATCACTCCTAGGGCTACTGATATGCATGTCAGGAAAATTGTTGCTTTGATGATCCTCTTCTTGTTTCTCAGCTTGAGCTAAGTTGTCTTCCACCTACATTGGTTGTATAGGAAGTACACTAACAACGATAAGAGATATCTCTATCTCATGATATTATTGTCATACCTCGTTCAATGACAGATCTTGAGTTTTTTTTTGTTGGGCGTGTCAAATATTTGTGGAATATATATTAGACAATTTTAAGAAATTAGCAAAATCATTATGTGTAGTGGTTCATTTGCTTGAATCCTACATGGGGGTGACATTTCAAGCTCCGACATGAACATTTTTATTAATACAATAATAAAATATTATTAATGTAATATATATATATATATATATATATATATATAATAAAAAAAATGGGGTGGGTCAAACCCACACCCACTAGGAGATTGGAAGATTGTCTATCCACTACGCCAACCATAAATCATGTGAAATAATATGCCTAATATGATATTTTTTTAAAACTCGAGAGGGGTAGTGGCTCCTATGGGTCTCCATGAAAATTCACCACTGACCTCGTTGATGTGGCGACCCGTCATTGCCTCATTAGTTATATGTGTAAAATTATGATACACTTGTTGTGTATATAAATGGAATTCTTAAAGAAAATAAATTAGTTATACGAAATACTTCAAATAATATGTAAGTACATAAATTAAGTGGAAAATCTGATAAAAGAGTGATGCGAGAATGAGTTGGATTGTGGAGAACCCGCACAAATGTGTGTCGATTTTTATTTTGAAAGATTAGATGTGCGTCAATGTTATCATTTGACTTCACATATTTTATTTTTTTTTTAATTTTTTTTTTTTTTGTTAACCCTTCAATTCTCAAGACAAAAGGGTTTAATACATTTGACAAAAAATTAATCCTAAATTATACTATCAATTTCACCCAAAAATCAAAACTCAAGTTCACCTAAATTATACTATCAATTTCAAAAATATTATTTTCGGTCATAAATCATATTATCAAGAATTGAAATAATAATAAGTATATCTAGAAACTCAAGAAAAATATTATTTTTGGTCATAAATCATATTATCAATTTAAGCAATTACATAAACAATCAAAGGTGTTCACAAAATACAACACATTTCAGACTCTAGACTTAAGAATTTCTAAGATATGAAAGTTAATAAGAAATTCTAAGTGTTTGATGTGTATAGATTTTGACAGAGTAATAGAACTTGAAAAATATTGCAGAGTCTTGTTATTTCTTCAAGTCTTCAATCTTTTATATAGAAATTGAATAGAGACGTTGAAGAGTGTCAGCGCATCATTAGAGTCGTTAGAGAAGCTTGATCAATGAACATTTATTTGTTGCTTGATTTGATTAATGTCCTCTGAAGGAATGATTTTGAAATCTTTCATTGATAAATAATTATCCGTTCTTTTCCAAAGAAGACATAGTTGCAGCTTCGTACAATGCACATGGAAATGTTGGAGGCAGTGGTCGTACAATTGTCCTTCAATGAAAATGACATCCATTGACTCTCTGACACTTCAGAATTACCATTGCTTGATCTTCATAACTACCATTGCTTGATATCCATTATGCACCTTTGGTATTCAGCTATCCAGAGTCTGAGAAATTCAGCTTCTGAATAATCCAGCTTCCTGGTTACCTTTAGAATCTGACTGCTCCAACTTCTGGGTTGTCATCAGAGTCTGACTTGATACTTAACTTCTCTTGAAAATTCTTTGCTCTACATTTGTTCTTTCAGAGCTAATACATATTTAAGACATTGTGAATTTTTGTCTACGTTCCTGCACACTTGAACAAATATTAGCATATCCAATTGATCTTTTAACACCTTTTTATCATCAAAACTTAAGAGACATTTTTTAAACTTATTTTATTCCAACATACAGCTCAAATAAAATATTATTTTCGGTCATAAATCATACTATCAATTTAATAATTAAATAATAAGTTAATAAATTTGAATAAAAGTTTTTTATTTTAATTTTTTTAATAATAAATTAATTTTAATAATATTTATTACATAAATGTTTTTGGGAGATTTGATAATATTTATTAAAAATAGTTTTAATTAAGCTTTTTATAATATCTAATTACATTCATTTTTTAAATTGTAAATAATATTTTTAAGTTATATTTAAAAATTTAATATATTTTCTTAAAATAATTTGGCATTAATGAATTTTTTAAACGTTCACACGATAAAAAATTCCCTATTTAAAAAAGTTGACATGCTTGGTTCATGAATTTACTTTTTCATTTTTTTTTGTTAAAAACTTAAATTTTTTCAAATGACTTTTTTTATTTTGACCATTTTTAACAAATATTGGATCCTTGTTGCCTATAAAAGGAGTGTCCAACCTTACATTATAGGCACACTAAAACTTAGCAATTTGCGACACATTTTCGAGTCACTTCCCCTCATTCTTTTTGACGCATTTTCGAGTCAACTTCCCCTCACTCTTTTTGTCCTTCAAAGAAATCGAAAAATAACTGAAACCATGTCAAGATCTGAATTAAGGAATGATGACCAACAACAACCAACCATCATCCCTGCCAGTATCGATAAGGGCGAATCGCCGGTGGCCGATATGTCATTTTCTCCAACCCCTCCCTTCGTGGACCAACAACAGCCGCCACTACCACAACCACCAACCATCACTGCTACCACCATCAATAGTGGTGAATCACATGTAGCAACGACGTTGACCGCTGTGCCATCTTCTTCAATCCCTCCCTTATCTTCTGTCTCAGCTGATACATCCAAAAAGCGTAGAGGCAGACCTGTTGGTTCTCGCAACAAAATCCAGTCTAAAAAAAGGGCTTCTGGTAACTCACTTTTTCTTTTTCCTTATTTTTTTATAGAGTATGCTCGAAACCATCTCTTTTAGAGCTTTTTTTTTCTTTCTTCATTATATATAAAACTAAGCAAAATCAAAAACTTGGTTACAATATGCTTTTTCCCCCTTAAATTATTATTGTATTTTACTATGATCTCTCAAGTGTTTTCATTTGAAAGTGAAATCTAAAAAATAAAAATAAAGGACGAAAAGTGTAATTAAATCTTAAAACTAAGTTGATTTTGCTTTCTTTTATCTTATAATAGAACTGCATTGACTTTTGTGTTGATCGCTAAATATTTTAAATTGTAAAACATGAACGGGATTGATGGATATGGATCCATGGTTGTTTATATTTATTTATTTATTTTTGTCAAATTTTTTACTTATCCATTCAGAATAAAAATACTTATTTATTGATTACCATGTTGATAAATTACTTTTTTCCTCCCATCTCTTGTTATTCTATTTTTCTATGCATTTTTTTATTGATTTATGTACAAATTGGACACATATTCAATCAAATAACACTATAATGAAATTTTTTAGGTTAGATCATAAAATATCTCTATAAATATTTATTTTATATGATTTAAATTGAACACATGTGTCTTGACCAAAAAAAATAAATAAATTGAACACATGTGTAAAGTGTTACACTCCCGATGCATAGTATTAATTTATTTATTTTTCTTTTCTCCGAAAATGCAAGTTCTTTATTATTTCTTTCAGTATTCCATTGAAATTTTGTAGACTTTAGCTATTTTCTCATTTTAATGTCATATTATTTGGATATATGTGATGCGCTCTTATGGAATCTTTTTGTAGGATCGGTGAGACCTGCAAAGGCCCACATTATGATGGTGAATGTCCAAGAGGTATTGTACAATTTTTCTTATAAATTAAGTATACGGAATGCATGGACCATATGTGGTGTATTATGTTTTCTAGATAATTATAGGTTTTTCAGTAATTAATATTCTTTGGTAAAAACTTTTTATATGTGCCTCTTATATTATGACATCTATACTTCACGTGGTAATTTGGTGAATAAGTTGTTTGTGGGAGTATTTTTGTGAACTTCATAGATTTGATATATTTGTTGTTTACAATTTGAGAAAAACAAAATCTAAGAATTTAATGAGTTTGGTTATACAAAAACAAAATACAAGCCGAAGCCCTAAATTTAATATCTTAATTTATTATATATATTGAATAGACAAAACCATTAAAATTCACACGCATAAGAGAAGAGGCGAGTGTTCGAACCACAATCACAACATTCACTCTAATAATATCGATATTTTTATCGATTGAGCTATAACTTGTAAATATAATGTAAGTTATCATTATTGTCTTCTATTTGGGGGAAATAGGATTTGAGGTTTTAAGTCACTCTAATCTCCAAACATTCTGTCATTTGTCATTTAGAAAGAAAGAAAAAAATCTTGCTAAGGACCAACTATTGATTTTTCTTGTACATAATATGTTTTGGCATTCAGAATGTGTTAGAAAAGATTATGACATTCTCCCAGAATCTCTCTGGAAATATAAGCATATTATCGGCAGTTGGGACCACATCCAAAGCAACTATTTGTGTAGATCGTAAAATAGAGACTTACGAGGTTAGTCGTCCTACAATTTTATGGTTTGTTTACTTTCGTAAAAACATATTTATTTTCATTTTTAAAAATATGTGTTAATTTTATATAGACTCTAATTTTTTTTTTTATTTTGTTTTGCCAGGGGAAATTTGAGATTATATCTCTTGGTGGGTCTTTGTTTCCCGATAAGAAAGAAAGTCATTGCAAGATATTTGAAGGCTTAAATGTGAGTTTAACATCAGATGGTGGTGTATTTGGTGGTAAACTTGTTGATATTTTGATTGCTGCTTCTCCTGTTCAGGTATATTTTTAAATAAAAAAATTCAATTGCATTTGATCCAAAATTTAAAAATACATTTGATTTTTTAGATATTTTTTCTTATACTGATGAACCTATTTTCTCTCAAAATTTGGTGCTGATTTTGCAGATAGTATTAGGGAGTTATCCTGCAGGGAATCAAGAGGTAGTCAAGTCTGACCCAAAAGAGCCTCCTAAAGAAGACTCAAGTCCACCATCAGTTGAGAGTCAAGAGAAAGTTGAGTCTGACCCAAAAGAGCCTCCTAAAGAAGACCCAAGTCCACCATCAGTTGAGAGTCACGAAAAAGTCGAGTCTGACCCAAAAGAGCCTTCTAAAGAAGACTCATGTCCACCATCAGAGATTACTCTTAACAATTCATCTTCAGATGGGCTTAATGTCCTAGTTTAAAACTAGATATTCCCAGTTACTCTTGTTGTTCTATCCATTTTTTTTATGAACTATCAACATGCGATTTTTGCTTTGATTATGTGTTAAATAAAATTGTGACTTATATAAGCATTCAAATTTGGTTTTTGCCTTGTCAAATTAGTATAATCTTCTAACTAAGATCTTGTCATTGCTAAGTTTATGATTTAGTATACTCACCAAAATTCAAAATTAGAGCATGTTCATGTAAGAAATGAGATTTTTTTTTTTTGGGTAAATCAAGGTATCATGTGGAGAAAGTGCCTCAAATATAGATTTTTTTTCTTATACTTGTAATTCAAATTGTGACAGTGGGTAGTTCGAATTAAGTATTTTGAATTATGTCAATAGGCAATTTGAATTACCTGATGAAAAAACATCATACCAAAAGCGGTAATTCTAATCATGTTAATGGTCAAGTTATAGTAATTCGAGTTATGCGGGTTCCAAGTCCATAAATACAATTTTTTTACCTCATTGTTTTTTAGTAGCATGAAACTTAAAGCCTAAGAGTTAGTGCCTCTTGAGAGAGTGGCTAGGATTCATGAACAAAGAGAGTGGAGACAAGAAGAATGAACATAAAGAGAAGATCATGGCTCTTGTGTTGAGGTTGCTCCTTGTGAGGTTCTTGAATGAGAGACAACACCATCACAAAGGGGACTCAAAAGGGGATTGAATGGGTAGACAAATTTGGTGTGTTTGTACCTCTACTCTTTTTATTTTATGCTATAGATTGATGGTGTGGTTTCATTAAACACATAGGTCGCTAGATGTGTCATGTATTGAATTTATTGTTGCTTAGATTGTTAAATTTAGTCACCATTACTTGTTTGTCGGACACATTTTCTTAGCATGTTTGATTGAATTTACAACATATTTTTTGTACGCTACCACAATAACTAATTCACCTGAGATCCATTTTAGACAAACTTGTTGAAAATAGTGAATCAAATTAACAACACGTACTTTTCTTTTGCGTATAGCAAACTAGTGAATATTATTGAATTGAAGACATTACAATAACATTGCTTCAAAGGAAAATATGGAAATTAGAAATTTATAGAGAATTCAAAGAAGAAATTAAGACAAAGGAAATTATGTAATTCAATGGATCAACGATATATGAAAATGAAGTTAAATCTTATTTCTTTTTAGTGGGATAAGAAGCCATCTTGTAGAGTCCACAAATGCCTTCAGACTTTCCAATGTTTCTCTTCATCCTTATAAACCCTTTCTCACCCCACTTTGCTCCCCATGAATTCTTCACTATAATGTAATCCAAACCCTTTGATGTACCATATCCAACGGCTGACACACCATGATCTAGCTCACTTCCGCAATGTCCATCAAACACACCCTACAAATGGTAGTTAAATAATCAGTTCAAACAATTCCATTAAGATTAGATTCACCCATAAATAAAAAAACAGAATTTGCCATGGCAAATTATAGTTTTATAATTAATTAATTAAACATACTCCACTATAGAACTGGAAATCTCTGCCTGAAGCCTCTATGGCCACACTGAGGGGTTGGTTGGCAAGTGCCTTCAATAAGCTTTGTTCATTATTTTGTGGCACGTCATGATATCCATTAATAGTGACAACCTCAGTTACTTCCTGGTGAAACAAACCAATGAAAGTTATGTTACTTATAACTTTAGTATGAAACAATATGTTTTAGATTGAATCTATGTACCTTTTTCATCTCGCAAGTGCTTTCCTCCATAATGTAAGGATAATCTTCCTCTTTATGTAGTCCACCGTTTTTTACAATGAAGGAGAATGCATAGTCCATTAGACCCCCATTGCAACCATTGTTGTAAGTTGTGTCACAGTCGATTAATTCTTGCTCGGACAAAGATGTCAAATTCCCTGTCACAATTTGGTTTATTCCTTCAACCGCGGCAACAGTCGAAAATGCCCAGCAACTACCTGCAAGTACTCGTGTTCATATCACCATGTTATTATTCTTGCAACCTATTTCTGAACAAAACTATATGAATAGATTTTCGTATATAGCAATAATAGTATACTTACCACATTGACCTTGATTCTTGACCGGGGTTACAGCACCTTTCTTTCTCCAATCAACAGACTTAGGCAAATCAACATCTCTATAAGTGAATTCCTCTTCTGAGGACTCTCTCCTTTGAGACAAGTCAACCTTTAGTCCAAGATACTTGTTCTTGAACTCTTGATGGCTCAAATCAGCAAACTCATTCAAACCAAGCCAGTAGTTGCTCACAACCTTGTTCCTATCATCAATGTGCTTTAGATTATCCTTAAAGACCTCGAACCTGAGTAGCTTTTCTTCAATGGTCTCATAAATCTTGCCGTGTCTCGACATCCATGATTCGAAGAGCTCAATGAGCTTATCCATGGACTTTAAGTCCTCTGATGAATAGCCCACGATGGAGAAATCTCGTCCAAATGCTAAAGATAGAAATAAGCATAAGGAGCAGGTCAGGACAAGTGTTTTGGGGGAGAAAAAAGCCATGATTGGAAACAATGTGTTATTGAATTGGTAAATAGAAGAGAAGAATATAAGTGAAGGGATGAGAAAGAATGTGCAAAGGGGGTAGTATATATAGGTTGTGCTTTAGATATTGCTTTAAAGGAACGTTTGTTGGAATATTTATTTTATATACAATGGTGTATATATGATATGATATGGTATAGTGAGTTGAGTAGTCTTTAACTTTAAGTATGTTTTTGACATCCAATTGGAGAACAAGCAAGCAAACAATCTGAAAACCAAAATTACAGCAACGGTAATTGAGTATTTGTGTGCAAGATCCATTCTAATTAAGCTTCACATTTTCCACCTCTATGTGCATCTCCTTGCAAATACAAAAACAAGAATATCAAATGTTCTAGAAGAAATAATAAAGGAAAATTTTACTCTACGTCCCCACATAAGTCCCCATGCCCCATACATTCTTATTTTGCCTCCACACTTTTCACAAAAGAAATTAGGGTTAATAGGTCTTTACCCCCTGTAATATAGGTCATTTCCGGTTTTCTCCCCTTAATTTTTTTTTGATTTACCCTCTGTAAAAAAAATTGTTTTGATTTACCCCCTAATAGGCCAAACAAAAACCTATTTTATTTTATTTTTCAAGAAATTTTTGTTTTTGTTTGGCCTATTAGGGGGTAAATCAAAATAGTTTTTTTTACAGGGGGTAAATAAAAAAAGAATTTACAGGAAAGAAAACCGAAAATGACATATATTACAGGGGGTAAAGACCTATTAACCCAAGAAATTATCTCAATATTTTGTATTAAAAGAACATATTTTGAATTTCTCAAAATGTGAAAAATCATGAATTTTCCAAAATACCTTAAACATAAATAAATTTTCGATCTTGTTAACAAGTGTCGTAAAAACATTATTTATTGATTGTAAATAAAAGAATTATTTATTGAAAATGTTAAATATTTTAATTTTCAATGCACTGAATGCACTATTTTCTATTTTCTTTTACTATTTTAAACTATTAAACAAAGTTTTTAAGAACCCGTTAGCATTTTCCAATTATACCAAATCAACCTTATTGGATGCTAAGTATTTTAGCAAAAGTCCTTGTCAAAAAAAGCTTTTATCAAAACTAATTGTGTTGGCTGCAAAATTTCAAACTAATCATTTAACATGGTGATGTTACAATGTTTCCTTTATTTATTTTTTAACTATAAAATAATTCTCCCTAAAACAACTATAAAAATATTTTAGAGAATTTTTAACATTGTCCTATCGAAAATTGGATAATCACATGTTGTCACATAACTCATAAGCTTAAGATAGCATCACAAAAATTTTAGTATCCCAAAAGCAACAAAAAATAATTGTAATCGAACCCAAGCCGAGAGATTTGGTACTCTAATGTGGCCACAACATGTGGCAACATAGTTTTAAAATTTTCCCTCTTGAATCCAATGGCTTTGCACCGTGTTGTACAAAATTTCAGTTGATGCATTTCATCCAAATACGAGACAAAATATGTGGAGGAAGAGCTAGAGAAAGATTGAAGAGCGAGACAAGCTGAGATATATGAAGATGTGGGAAAATGAAGGTCGTTGCAAATAGAGATAGAGCACAACATACTTTGCCGTGAAAGGGAAAATGAAGGTCGCATGGAGGAAGATTATGAAGATGGGGGTAACGTTTCACCATAAAATTGAAAATGAGAATAATGGAAAAGGATTACGATGAAAATACGAGGGGTGTCTTTACTAGGTGCGGGAGTTTATTTGACATAGGCCAAATAATAGTTTGCTGATTTTCTAGTCCCAACAAAAAAACACTTCTCTAATTTTCCTATATTGTTATATGAAAATTTTACTCTATACCCCTAATATTAGTCCCCATATCCCCATAGAACATGCGAAATTCCAAAAACACCTTTTTAATATAACAAAGATATTCTAAATTTTACACATTTTTAAAAAATTCTGAAATCTCAACTTTTTGATATTTTAAAAGTTTTATACAACATAAACTAAGTCGGCGCTTAGTCCTACAAATTTTAAAAGAAAAAAAAAAAAGGAAAACGCAGTTTGTTGAAAATAGAGGTGTCGTGAAAAACAAACCCGTATAATGGTTTCCGCTCAATGGAATTGAAAGTTTGAATAACAATATATAAAAACAACGCGTAAGCGTTCGCGTGAGTTTTGTGATTGAGCCTTCGCACTACATATCACTGCTAAAAAATGAAATTTAAATCTTAATGTTTCACATTTTCTTTTTTTTGAAGAGGCTAAACTGAAATATATTACCACATAAAAGCGTTATTCCCAGCACAAGGGGTGTTAAAGAAAAACGGCAAGGTCTGAACAATATTTACAAAGGGAACCAAAAACAGAAAAAGATGAACAAAAGGATAGAAACTATTAGCCTATGTCCAATATGGTGAACGGGCTAAGTCACTAGCCATGCAGATGGAAGGGAAGAGAAGTGTGCTTCGCCTTCAACCACATATAGGAGATGGACTTAATCCTTTCAACCACCTGAAAAAGCGGGCTTTCTTTGCCTTTAAACAATCTGTTGTTTCTTTCCTTCCAGATTTCCCAGACAGCTGGATACCAAATAACCTGTAAAATAGATCGCCGCTTCTTCCCGATCCCACCACAATAGACAAACTGATTTAAATGATCCAGGACGTAAAATGGGTTGACCACGGAGACACCAATCCACCTATAAATCAAATGTCAAACAGAACCGAAAATATTACAATGCAAAAATAAATGAGGAGTTGATTCGACAAAGTCACATCCTGCCATGCACATCCTAGCATCCTGATGAATAACACCTCGCCGGAGGAGATTGTCTTTAGTAGGCAATCTATCTCGAAACAAGCGCCAAACGATGTTCCACATTTTCTACTATTTAAAAATTCTAAAATATTGAAACACAAAAAAGCAAAACGACAACGTCAACCTTAGTTTTAATGTAGGCTAAACCAACACTAAACCTAAAAAGTATAAATCTAAATCAAAAATCCTCGAAAATATGTGTCTTTTGTGTTGGATTTAGCACTGGGGTGGTCTATTGTATGCTTGTGTTACCCATTAGGGTTGACATAAGCTTTTATGTGATATGTTGGGGAAAAAATACACGCTAATAAATTGCTTACAAGCTTATATTTATAGATAAAAAAAAAGTTCTTCAAAGAGGATTTATATTTAGTGTGTGAGAGAGAATACACTCAAAATCTTAACTTGTACTAAAATCTCAACAATTTTTTTTTATTTTATATATGAGACATGAAGGAGTATGATATTGGTTGGGGGATTTGTGGAGGTTAAAATGAAAATAAAAGAGGAAAGAGGTAAGCATCGGGCACAGACAAGGGCTAAGGGAGTAGAGTAGGCTTATGTAAGCTATTTGTAGGTGTATACTGTAGGGCTATGGATGGATTATTGGACTTTAGCACTGCTCTGCTTTGAACTTTGATTGATCTTTTACTTGAGCGAGTAACTAAAGATCTAAGGTGTCTGCACACTGCATCCTTCAGATTTAGTTTCAGATCTTCATTCATTCAAAAATGCTGATGAATGCCATCTTAATTAGGAGTTTTGTGGACTATATTATTATTATTGGATAAACAATGCACGTGTACTGTCACATTATTAATGTAGTAAACAAATAACAGTACCACCACAGCACTGGTCAGCTACACCCACGCTACTACTGCCATTCTTACCTCCCACCTTCCCACCCAACCCACGTACAGTTCTACATTTTCCTTACTACCTATACACCTAGCTACTATATCACCCTCAGGCAGGGAGGGACTAGCTATTTCCCATTTCATCCAACCACAATCATTTACTATACTTGGCTTGGGTGCATACTTAACACCGTTTGTCTGCAATTATTTCACCTGCTCAATGCTACAGTGGTGGTACCAATTGGGCCAAACTTTAATCTAGGTTTAAATGTAATTTTAGCCCCTTAATAAAGAAAAAGGCCATGCTAAAAAGTAAGTAAGAAGTATAAATTTTTCATTAAAAACAAGGGAAATGTTAACCAGCCTCCGGGGCTCTAGTTAAGAAAGTCAAATGTAGTAATGTTACATTGGTACTTGTGCATTCAAGATCTTAAAAATATAAAAAGTAACATTTTTAATTTAAAACTTTCTATTTTAACTTCCTTAATCAATGCCCCTCGAGGGCACTGGTTAACATGACCCTAAAAACAATCATTTTTGACTTATATTAATCTTCTTAACCAATGATATGAGACACTTGTTAGCATTTTTCATAAAATGCCGCAAAACTGTTTAGAAGATGTCACATGTGTTAAAATAGTCGACCAAAATTGTTACTTTTGTTTTAAAGAAAGGGGTTTAAATTGTTTTTTAGTGTTTTTGCAACATTTTGTAAAATTAGAAGGCTAAATTGCTATTTTTTTTATAAGTGGACTAAAATCATAACTTTTTAAAAGTTAAAGTGCAAAAAATACACTTAAACCTTTATATTATGGATTATTCGAAGTGAAAAAATCCATCTTATTTTTTCAATGGGTTAAACAGGTCAGATCAATTTAAATGATCAAATTAAAAACTCAACACAAGCCATATGAAATAACAAATTAAACCGTTGAACTTGACTCATTTTACCACTCGTACCACATACTACCTTTTTATTCCACCACAAGCAAATAATCCTCCACTTTATTTTTTTTCCACTCACAAATTAATTGTTGATGTGTTTACAATTCAAAAATGATATTTACACCTCTTTAATTTTTACATATCCATTTAACAGACTAGATCCTCTCTATTTTTTCTTCTCACGTTTTTTCAATGGGAAATATTAACCAATGCCCCGGGGCACTTGTTTACGAATTATAAAAGAAAATATTCTCTTGGAAATTGTGTATTCTACTTTTTAAAAGTCAAAAAAGTGTTCTTTTTAATGTAAAATTTGACTTTTCTTTTCACTTTTAGTTTCTTAACCAGTGCCCCAGGAGCACCGGTTAACAAGACCCTTTTTCAATTTTTCATTCTCAACCCTTGCCAAGCTTTTTGTAATTTAAGGGCCTAGATTTTCACAATATTCCCATTTAATACATAATTTTCTCTATATTTCTCTCTTCTTATCGCATCTATAATATATCACATTTATCACATTATATTCTTTATTATACTCTCTTTCAAAATATAAAATAAGAGTTTGGATCCTCTTCATTTAGAATTATATTCATTTCTTCCATTTGAAAAGATAAAGATACAAAAAAAATTAAAAAATATATAAAATGATAGAACCCACTCAGTAGTATGTCCATTATATATTTTTTGTCCCTCACTAAATGACATTTGTAATTTATTTTAACCAAGTGGAGATGATTCTTACTCATAAAATAGATATCAGATGTATATATTTTTCCTAAATTTTTTAATGAAATGATAATGAATGTCCTCAAAATACTTCTTTAGACTAGTAAATGGTAATTTTTCATGAAAGTTTAATCAATCCATTGAAAAATTGAATATTTGACTTTTTATAAAATACTTTTTCATTTTAAAATTCTAAAAAGTGTTCGTATGAAACTAGTTACCAATACCCTTTATATATAATCTTCCGAAAAAAAAACCTTTATAGACAACTCAATTTTACGTTTGTGCTAGTACATTCCAAATTTGCACACAAAATTAGGGTGACAACCACAAAATCTAACGGGCATAATTAGAGGCGATGTACTGACAAACTTAAGTAACAAACTTGCCACTTTAGTAGAGGAAAAAAAAAACCATAAACAAATAAGACAAAAAATGGGTAAGGTGATAATGCAGTCACATTTAACACGATCACCGACAATTTAGAAATTGAATCTTATTATGTTAGATTACTGAGTTGTGTTTTTATGAGAAAAGATTTTAGACTAATAAAGAATTAATTATGTTTAAATAGTTTGTTTTTAAGTATTGTTTGAGTGTTGAGTGTTTATATTTAAATAGTTTGTACTTTCTGAGGTGTAGGCCCATCCGTGTTCAGGTTTCTACTTATATCTGTTCACCTCACCTCACCTGTTATCATCTTCTAGCTCCTCCTCGTTTTCACTCTCTATACATATCCAGTTGAATTGGAGGAAGGCAATATGATGTTAGCAATGGAAGAAGTACTGTGTGAACTTAGTGATCATGAAAAGAAAAACGAGCAAGGTCTACCACCTGGTTTCAGGTTTCACCCAACTGATGAAGAACTCGTTACCTTTTATTTGGCTTCTAAGGTTTTCAAAAATACTTATTTCAATAATGTCAAGTTTGCTGAAGTTGACCTCAATAGATGTGAGCCATGGGAACTTCCAGGTACGTACACACTCAAACTTAGTTTGTTAAATTGAAATTTGAATGTGCTCACTCTTCACATATTGAATGCAGAAATGGCAAAGATGGGAGAAAGAGAGTGGTATCTGTTCAGCTTGAGAGACAGAAAATACCCAACTGGGCTTAGAACAAACAGAGCAACAAGTGCTGGTTATTGGAAAGCAACTGGGAAGGACAAGGAAGTTTACAGCTGCAGTAGTAGATCCCTTTTGGGGATGAAGAAGACCCTTGTTTTCTACAAAGGAAGGGCCCCTCGTGGTGAAAAGACCAAATGGGTCATGCATGAGTACCGTTTACACTCTCATCACTTTTCTCCTTCGAATACCACCTGCAAGGTAGAGTCTCTGTGACATACACGTGCATGCACCGTGCTCAACAAGTTATCTCCCTCTCTCTCCTCTCTTCAATTCTATTTTTGTCTATTTTTGGGTTGACTCATGCGTCCATACAGATACCCCAAGCAAGTCATTTCTTTTTCTTTTTCTTTTTCTTTTTTTTTTGATGTGATTGATTAGATTAGATTTAGACTGACTATGAATGACCATTTCTCTATTTAATTAATACACTTATTCAATTTATGTTTATTAAATGTATCTTTTAAGTTCTTATCTTGGTGCTGCTAGGTGATACTTTAATTTTTCCCAATGAATTAATACACTTTGTTGGCATTTCTATTGCAACACTTTTATTTTATACATGGAATTATAAGGTCTCTAACTTTGGAAAATTATTAATTTTGACAGGAAGAGTGGGTGATATGCAGGATATTTCATAAATCAGGGGAAAAGAGAAATTCACTACTCCAAATTCAAGGACATTTAGGTGGTAATCCTAATTTAACCCCCCAAAAAAGCTGTTTACCTCCTGCACCACCTTTACTTGCAACTTCATTTACACAACTAGACCAAAATGACCAATTACTCTCCCATTCTCATAATATTTTCCCATTGCCTACATTCCAACCTTCCTTCTCAATGATCAATCACACCACCAGAAACAACAATAATAATCCATCTTCAGAACTACTCTTCAAGTCACAACAAAATCAGACCATTCCAAAAACTGAAGCTACTTTCTATGATCAGCACCAATCACAATTAATAGATGATGCTCTTAACTTAAGATGGATTATTGACAATAATAATAATCAAAACTCCTTATTCCCTGTGGAGATGGATGCTGCTGCTCATGATCTGATTGCATTCTCAGGAGCTGCTACAAATGCTGAATTTAGGGACATGACAATTATTAACAGTAGAGGAGGAGTAGGCTTAGATGGTCCTATGGGAATAGATTCTTGGCCACATGCCCAACTTGTCTAAAGTCCAAACTACCTAGCACTAGTAGTAGCTTCATTCATGTATATGTACTGTACTTCCGTATACTGACCTGCGGTAACTACTACGTACTAACTACAGTACATGTGCTGTAACCTGTAGCATAAATAATTTTGTACTATGCCTATGCCTATGTCAAGCTAGCTTTATGAATGATCTAGTAGTAGTGGAGAATTAATTTGTACTAATAACTTTTTGTGCCTACAAAAGATGTGTGGATGGAATGGATCGGTATGTAATTATTGGACTTTGATTGAATATTGCTATATCATAGTAGTATAGTATGGTTGTTTTTAACGTTCAATAGATTTTTTTCTTGCAAGAAAGAAATTTAATGTTCAGCTTATAGTACTACTTTGCTAGCTTCATCTTGTGTTTGAACGTATTTGATAAGATTTGTCTCCTTTCTTGAATATAAACTTTAGTTAATGACGAGAATCAACAGTTGATAGCAATAAATTTGTCGACAATTAATAATATTTACAAATTTACTCTTTAAATAATTAGATTATGCTTCCATTATAAACTACGTTTGATGGTAAACAGAACAATGCCAATCCAAATTGCATAAACTAAACAACAGAATCAATCAGGAGAACTGAAATGTAAGATGCAATGTAAAACTTTAGTATTATGCACACTTAGAGACCCATGTAAGATGCAGCCGAAAGAAATGATACGAATAAGTAAGACCCATTTAAATATTCAAAAATGGATCTTTTATTGTGAATGCTCCAAGTGATTTGCGAGTCATCACACCCTAGAGTTACAACTAGGAAAGAAAATAATTAGTCTCGGAATAGAAGAATAATTATAAATTCTTCTTCCATGGCTGCAATATAGAGCTACCCAAAAGATCCTCAAAAAAAAAAAAAAAAAAAAAACCCAAAAAAAACAC